>ERZ808274.201-NODE-201-length-35019-cov-8.253060_pt1 | contig 35019 bp, 27 predicted proteins | sample MGYA00521277_ERZ808274 | MGnify/ENA primary metagenome ERZ808274 (study PRJEB31516, sample SAMN03275597) | gut metagenome | biome: mammalia-associated habitat; material: feces | host: Papio cynocephalus | place: Kenya | collected 2012-07-28 ... | reverse complement strand
AAAAGGAGTTGCCTCGCTTGAAGCAACTCCAGTACTAATATTCAAATAGTTTTATTCTATGGTTGGTTCCAGATTGTCAATTAAGCACTTTTTCTCAGGCTTGTTCGGATCGAATGTGCAATTTTTTATTGTAAGAGATGCTTTATCTCTATGGTCTTTGTCACCAACATTTCCCCTTATTGCATATGTATATTCTTGAGCAAGATCATCCTTGTTTATGCCCCAACTCTTGAAGTCGCAATTGCTGATTGTGATAGGGCAATTGAAAGTGAAGAGTTGAACAGCAGCATTCTTTAGTCCTTCAAAAGAGCATCCTTCAATTAGAACACTAGCAAACGCCAATGCATTTCCGGGCCCTGTTCCAAGACCAATTCCCATGCCACGACCTTGATAACCTTTGTAATTATCTTTATCAGATTTATACTTTTCATATTCTTTCACTGAAGGAAATGAATCCTTTCTTGGAGTCTCTCTGTTATTATCGCCAATCAAAGTGCAATTTCGTACTTCTGCATCTATATTCTGAGTGCTATTATCGAAGCCAACGATGCTTAGGCAAAGACCATTGCCAGAGTTTCCAAAAGGGAAATTATTGTCTTTTTCATATTTTTCAATAAGCTCTTGTTGATTACACCACTTAATTATGCAATCTTCGATAATTATCTTTTTATTGAAAGTTCCTTGTCCATAAAAGCTTACACCTTTAGCAAATTCAATGTTCCTTATTGTGACATCTCCTCTGAACCAAAGATCTTGCCATTCATCAACAATATAATATGCATCTTTTCCGTCTATTGTGATAGCATCTGCTTTTTGGCTCACTTCGGGTTTAAATCCAAAATCAGCATTGTTGTTGTTGACTTCTGATAAGTTCTTAACATGCTTTATCTCAAGCCATTTTGCTTTTAATGTGATGTTCTTTGTAATAGGAGTATTGAAATCAAAGGTCTTTCCGTCAAGTTGCCATTCTGCAAATTTATATCCTTCTTTAGTAGGATTTGTTGGAGCTTTTATCTTTTCGCCTTCCAAGACATCAATTGCATTGACATTGCTTCCACCATCTGTGTCGAATGTTACTGTAAATGTTGTTTTGTAATCATTGTTATCGCAAGATATTGCAAGCGTTAAAGTGAAAATTAGCAAAATTGCTAAAATTAGAAAAATGTGACTAGAGTCTCTCTCTCTCTCTCTCTCTCTCTCATACTCTGTCCTCCTCTGACTCTGAGTAAACGATTTAACAAAAGTATAACTTGAAAGATTTGGTAAGTCGATAAAATTTTTTCAGTATGAATTGAACTTGTATTTCAACATAGTATGTTTCTAAATAATTCGCAATGAAATAAAAGGTTAGTTGAAAAAATTATTTCTTTGCTATTTTTCCGTCCAATTAGATCCTGATTTTTTTCCGCATAAAAAGAGTAATTTCAAATAAATATTGAATCTACAATTGTATTGACAACATACAGGGGGGGGGGTAAACTATTACGGAATCAAGGGTATGTTTTTCGTCATGCCCGCCACAAAAGGAGGAGAGATGAAAAAGAATATATTGTTTCTCATAATTGTTGTTGTTTTATTTATCAGTTGTAGCACAGAGCCCTACAATAAAGTTGTTAGACCAGTTTCTGTATGGAGTGGAAAAGTTTATGAATATGAAACTGAGTATAATAAGAACAGAAAAAAAGGGTTTGAGATCTTTGATGATAAAGGTAACTTGGATACGAATACGTCCCTAGATAATCACAAGAAAGAAGTACTCACAAATGCAAATGCTTTTGTTTCTTGGTTTTCAACTAATTTCCTTGATACAAAATATTTGACAATAAATGAAAAGAGAGACGTAGATAATTATGGAAATTCTAGAGCCCAAGTTGTTGTTTCAAGTGCTGATGGCCTGACAGTTCTTCCTTTGGTAAAGGACTATTTCTACGCACGTTGTCTAATCGAGTGTGAAAAATACGGTAATAACGGAAGCTATTTTAACATCGGCTATTGTTATTACTACATGGCAGATGGTTTTGATGTCGTTGTCGATATTGATATCGATTTTGCAAATAAGGATTATGTTCCAATGCAAAAATCAATTAGAGCAACTATAGATTTCCAAGGCCATATTGTGAAGAACATTAGATCGGTCAGTGACAAAAGCGATATCTATCTTGGTTTATTTGCAAAGGCGAGCTCTGTTTCAAACCTCATAATAGAGAAAGCTTATATCGAAGCATCTGGAAAAGATTCATCTGTGGGAGCATTGGCTGGGTATTTCGAAAAAGGAAAGCTTGAAAATATAACAGTTAGGGACTCAATAATAAAAGGGACAAAATATACAGGAGGAATTGCTGGCCAGGCCTATTGTGATATAACCAATTGTGCAGTTGAAAACTGTACAATATTGACAACCACAAAGGAGGTTGGAGGCTTGGTAGGTATTTATAAAGATGGCAAGCTTTCTGGTTGTACTGTCTCTGGGTGCACAATAAAAGCAGATAAAGAGGAAGCTGGAGGACTGGTAGGCCGCGTATTGACAGAGTCTGAGCCTTATGTAGAAAACAATACAATAGTTTCAACAAAAGTGTATGTAGGTAACGAAGACGCAAAAATTGAAATTGGTAGTAAAGCTAACAAGTATCTAGGGCAGGCATGTGGAAGAGTGTGCGATGCTAATGGAACAGATATTAAGAATCCTGAATTAAGAGTAAAAGACAATACCTGCAAATAACAGTATTGCATATTGGTCAATATTTACTGGCTCTAGCTAATTGTTGGAGCCATTTTAAATGCTAAAGCTGTTTCCTAACCAATAATACAGACACTTTTGATGTCATTATAGACAGGCATATCAACATAAAATACACTACGTGTGAATAAAAATGGCTTCAGTTTATTGCATATGCCAAAGCTCAATGATTTGTCTAAAGGGGGAGTTGTTTTATGAAGGAAAATAGAAAACTGCTTAAGGAAGTTGTCAAGGACATTCGTCATGATATGACAGACAAAGAGGTATTGGACCTTCTGGCTAGTAGCACAGTCGCTGTTGACCCATCCAAGGAGGATTCGAAAGAGTCTTTTGGAGATAAAGCCGCTGATAGAATTGCAAAGTTTGCTGGTAGCTGGGCTTTTATCTTTTCTTTCGTTGGTGTTCTTCTTGCTTGGATGTTGTTCAATATATTTGCGCTTGTAGGGCAGTTCGATCCATATCCTTTTATTCTGCTTAATCTTGTGCTTTCTTGCGTTGCAGCAATACAAGCTCCATTGATCATGATGAGCCAAAACAGGCAGGAGAAAAAAGATAGAAGAAGGGCCCAGAATGACTACAAGGTGAACCTTAAGACAGAGATAATGATAGGGGATTTGTATGATAAAGTTAACGCTATTTTGGAAAAGCAGGCGCGTTTGGAAAAGATGCTAATGAATGAAAACGATAATACTGATTCCTCTTCGGCTAGCAATAAGACATCAAATCAATGAAGCTTTTGCATTTTATGCACGATAAGTGTGCTTTGCAAACGGCAGGAAATATTGCATGCTCTCATGCTAAGATACTGGCTTAGAGCGAGTATAAATCAATTCCAGATATGGTCTTTATTGGAAAATCGATATTTTCAAATCCAGATGAGGAGACAATTCCAAAATCATTTAGTCTTATCCCATCGATTTTCAAAGCTTTTCCAATCTCTTCTTTAATTGCATCCAAAGTCATAGGTTTTTCATAGTATTTTGCTTCATAGACTTCATATCCGTCTATTGTTTCCAATGCAATGTCAAATTCTCCATTTCTCTTTGTTTCTTTATTGTCATACCAATAAGAACCTATTGAAATAACATCGTGCCTATTTATAGTTGCAAAATACTGTTTGACAATTGTTTCAAACCTGTAGCTAATGAATGTGTTCAGGCTTGGCATTATGTATTTCTCCAAAAATGCATGTGGGCTGATAATTCCAGAAAAACCATCTAGATATGTAAACCAAAAGCGAAGAAGATTGCTCTTTATAATATAAAAGCTTTTCTTTTTGTCATTTTGCCTATTGATTGGGTATTGTTTTTCTATCAGCTGTGACTCTATCAATTCGTTTAGTGTTTTCGATAGCTGCTTTCTTGCTTTCTCTTCTTGTATGGCGCTTTCAATTTCGCTATAGTGCTTTTTCCCGTTTCCAATTCTGCGGATGATCATATTGCCATTATTGATAGCAGAAACTTCTGTAGATGTGACAGTGTCAATATAATATCGTGCAAGACCCTCTGGTTGCAGTATTAGCGATTCTATATTTGCTTTTAATCCTTTTTCTTCATCTATCAAGCATAGGATATTCGGCAATCCTCCAAAGACAGCATAGTATCCTATTTTGTCTTTTATGCTTGAGTTTTTATAAAACTCGCTTGCCTCTAAGTAATTCAGCTCTTGTAAATTGATGATAGAGGAAAAACGTCCGAATAGGGGATTGCTGTTATTTTCTGCGAGGTTTTGCAATATGCGTATAGCACTTCCTGATATTATAAGTTTTATATTGCTTTTCTTGTAATCAATGAAATCTCTTAACAATGCATCAATAATTATTGCTTGTTTTTCATCTTTTCCTCTCATATCTTGGTATTCATCAATAACAATGACTATCTCCTCTTCCCTTTTTGCTAGGTAGGATAAATAGTGCTGGAGGTTAGTAAAACCCATCCAAGGCTCATTTAGGATGGAACCTGTTAGCTTTGATAAATTCGATGTGTTTTTTTCTATTTCATCAGGTATCGCGGCATAGATAATCTTTGTTCCTGTGTATTGTTTCAGAGCCTCATTGATCAGGCTTGTTTTTCCTATTCTTCTTCTGCCGTAAATCAATATGGCAGAGGACTTATCGTCTTTTAATGATTGTTGTATTTGTTGTATTTCTTTGTGTCTTCCTACAAACATATTTATACTTAATTTATCTTTACTTAATTTGAATTTAGTATATTTTAATTTTGTAAAAATATATTGTCAAGAAAAATCCAATTGCAAGTCAAATTTCCATCGAAATTAATAATGTTATTGAAGAGTTGCAAAATTCTAAATGGTTGTCTTGTCATAAAAAAAACCAGAACTGAATCATTCAATTCTGGCTTCAAGTCGGGACGAATGGACTCGAACCATCGATATCCTGCTCCCAAAGCAGGCGCCATAGCCGCTAGGCGACGTCCCGAATCAACAAAAGCGAGTATATGTGAAAAAGAAAATGAGGTCAATAGCAAATTGCAAATTTTGTTATTGTTTTTCTAAAGTAAAAGCCAGTCGAAAAGAGTGGTTTTGTATTTGCTTTTTAGTTTGGCTGGGCAAAAAGATTAATAAAAGACTTTACACTCCATTTGAGTTTGCGTTATAGTCTATCTGTTGTCTTAGGCATAACTTTGACCATGCTCTCGGTTGTTTTCCGACAAAGGTGCCAAGACCATAAAGCTGAACTCATTGGAAGGTGGAATAAATCATGGCTAGAAGATGCGATATCTGTGGCAAGGGAACAATTTCAGGCTCTGTAGTAACAAGAAAGGGCCAAGCCAAGAAGTATGGTGGTGTTGGTCAGCACATCGGCGTGACAACAAAGCGCGAATTCAGACCAAATCTAGTAGAAGTCAAAGCAAACATCAATGGCACTCATAAGACAATCAAGGTTTGTACTCGCTGTCTTAGAAGTGGTAAAGTCGAAAAGATTGTTTGATTTTTACCTTGACGCAAAGAGGGGCTCCCGTGGTGGGGGCTTTTTTTGTAAATGGAGGAAACAGTGAATAATGCTCGCATACATGCTTTAGAGGGAGCAATGGTTTCAACAGCATCTGGAGTTGAAAAGCTTCTCGATATTTACAACAAGAGCGAAGAAAGGAGTCAGATTTTTGTTATAAGCCCAGTAAGAAGTCCAGAGCTTAGCTTTGAGAGCCTTTTGAACGATGCAGCAAACAAGGATGAGCGCCTTTGGGCAAGACTTGAAAACAGCCAGTCGAATTGGATTGAGTTTCTAGAGAGCGCTGTCTCTGGCCCTAACTTTGATAAAGTTGCTCAACGGATAAATGCTGCATTTTCTGATATCGAGGATATTTTGAAGGCTATCTGGATCCTTGAGGATGGCTCTGGAGCTGCAAAGGAGCACTTTGAGTCCCTTACATCAACATTCATTGCTGATATTCTTTCTGCAAGATTTAGAGCTGAAGGAATAGATGCAAAGTGCTTTTCTCCCAAGGATATTCTTGAGCGCCGTCCGGCTTTTGAGGATTGTGCTGTTTTTGTATCGGGCGAACTGTTGCATGCAGATGACAATGTCGATGCATCTGGACGCATAAGAGAGGAAGGCGAAGCTGAGTATACAGCGTCGTTGATTGCTGCGTCATATTCGTCTCCTGTTACTTTCTGGAATACAAAATCGATCCTATGCACTGCTGCCAAGCGAGATGTGCCATCGGCAAGTCCTATCGATTATCTTACTTATGCAGAGGCTACCGAATTATCGTTTTTCGGAGCTCCTATAGTTCATCCGGGCTTTTTCCAGCCATGTGCAAGCCAAGGACTTCCAATAACACTAAGGTATTGGGGTGCTATAGATGAAAGAGGAACTGTGATATCTGGAAAGATATATCCGACAGATAAAGATAGTGTAAAAGCATTTTCTGTTGTCAGAAATGTTTCATTGATAAATGTCGAAGGATCAGGAATGTCCGGTGTCCCTGGTGTTTCTTCGCGCTTATTCACAGCATTGAGGAATGAAGGCATCTCTGTGATATTCATATCGCAAGCATCCTCTGAATACTCTATATGTTTTGCTGTTCCACAGCATCAAGCGAATAAAGCGTCTAGGACATTGAGGCATGAGTTTGCAAAAGAACTTGAAAGCCAAAGCATAACAAGCATCGATAGCGAGACAGAGCTTTCTATATTGGCTGCTGTTGGAGAGGCAATGCCTGGACGAATCGGTGTTGCTGGAAAGTTCTTCTCCTCATTAGCTCGTGCTGGTATAAACATCAGGGCTATTGCGCAAGGTTCATCAGAGAGGAACATATCTGCTGTAATCGCGTCAAGCGATGCGACAAAAGCTTTGAGAGCTCTCCATTCAGTGTTCTTTATGTCACAGCAGACACTCTCAATTGGACTATTCGGTCCAGGTAATATTGGCGGAACTCTTTTGGACCAGATTTCAGAAGAATCGGAAAGATTGAAAAAGGATTTCGATTTGGATATCCGCGTAAGAGGTATTGCAACATCCAAGAGGATGCTTCTTTCGGAGGATGGAATCGATCTTGCAAAGTGGCGAGAAGAGCTAGAGAAGAATGGTGTTGCATACAATGAAAAGGTTTTTCTTTCACATATAAGGGCAGCCTACTATCCTCATTGGGTACTTGTGGATTGCACATCATCAGAAGAAAGAGCAATGCAATATAAGTCGTTTATCAATGATGGATTTCACATTATAACTCCGAACAAGAAGGCATCATCAGGGCCTTATGAGTATTACAAAGACTTGATCTTGGCAACAAAGAAAACTGGTAAAAAGTATCTTTATGAGACAACTGTAGGAGCTGGTTTGCCAATCATTGTCACGCTTAAGGACCTAAGAGAGACTGGAGATACTATAGAGAAAGTAGAAGGCATGGTATCGGGAACACTTGCATGGCTCTTTTCGAACTTCGATGGGACGACTCCATTTTCGTCATTGGTAAAGAAAGCGAAGGAGCTTGGCTACACAGAGCCTGATCCTCGTGATGACCTTTCAGGAATGGATGTTGCACGAAAGACTGTAATTCTAGCTAGAGAGCTTGGCTACAAAGTCGAAGTCAGCGATATAAATGTAGAGTCTCTTGTTCCTGATGAACTGAAGCAATGCTCAAGAGAGGAATTTCTGGACAAGCTTGAAACAGTTGATAGCTATATGCTTGATCTTTACAAGAAAGCAAAGGAGAAGGGGATGTGCCTAAGATATGTCGGTAAAGTAGATAATGGAGTATGTTCAGTATCTCTTGCCGAATATCCATCTGATCATCCATTTTCAGAGGCATATGGTACAGACAATGTGATTGCTTTCACAACGGCACGTTACAATAAGCAGCCATTGGTCATAAAGGGGCCTGGAGCTGGACCAGAGGTAACAGCTGCAGGTGTATTTGCTGATATCTTACGACTTAGTGCTTATCTTGGCTCTAAGATTTAATTGGAGGTGTTTATGGAATTTGTATCCACAAGAAATAGAGATGAAAATGGCTTTAGTGCATCCGGTGCGATATTGAAGGGGCTTGCTCCAGATGGAGGATTGTTTGTTCCAAAAACAATGCCAACTCTTCCTTCTGATTTTACACTTTCAAAGGGTCTTTGGTATGCAATGTACCAAGCAATAAAGCCTTTTTTCGAAGGTGATGAGCTTGAGTTTGAGCTGGAAGAGATTTGTAAAAACGCATTCGATTTTCCTTTGCCTTTTTTCAAGGAAGGGGATGCAAAAGAGATAATGGAACTCATATATGGTCCAACAAGTGCTTTCAAGGACTATGGCGCTCGCTTCTTGGCCTTTACTATGGAAAAGCTTCTTGAGAAAAGAGGCAAGGAATTGACTATTCTTGTTGCAACGTCTGGCGATACAGGTGGTGCTGTTGCCTCAGCATTCCATGGAAGGAAAAACCTGAAAGTAAAGGTTCTTTTTCCAAAAGGGCGCGTAGCTGAGAGACAAAGAGCTCAACTTACTTCATGGGGAGATAATGTCGAGTCATATGAGGTTGATGGATCTTTTGACGATTGTCAAAGAATGGTTAAAAAGGCATTCATGGATAAAAGCATAGATGGCCTTTCCTCTGCTAATTCGATAAACCTTGGTCGACTCTTGCCTCAAATGGCTTACTATGTTTATGCTTCTTTGCTTTTTGAAGCAAAGTACAAGACAAAGATGACCCTTATAATTCCATCAGGGAATGTTGGAAATTCCACTGGAGCTTATTGGGCAAAGGCTATGGGTGCTCCAATAGCAAAGATTGTTCTTGCTGTCAATGCAAACAGGACTATACCAGACTATCTTGAGAGTGGAAAATATGAGCCAAGAGCTTCAGTGAAAACACTTGCAAATGCAATGGACGTTGGAGCTCCATCGAATATGGAACGACTCTTTGATTTGTTTCCAAACTATGGTTCATTCAAGGAAAATGTATCTTCATTTAGTGTTTCTGATGATGAGATCAAGATGACAATCAAGGAAATGTATGATGAGAATGGATACATTCTTTGTCCACATACAGCTTGTGCTGAGAGAGTAAGGCGGGATCATTTTCCAGATGAACCAACTGTTGTTGTTGCTACAGCACATCCAGCAAAGTTCAATACGATAGTTGAGCCTTTGATTGGAAAAACAATCGCGATTCCATTGAATTTGTACAAAATAATGCAAAGGCCATCAAAAGCTATCGAGATAGATTGCGATTATCATAAGCTCTTTGTCCAGGATTGATTGTTTCTCTTCAATATAAAAGCTTGTTTTAAAGCACAATCAACTGTAGTACAATGAGGGTAAGGAGTGTCAAATGGCTTCAATCAAAACAAAATTTGTCGGCTTGGATATAAAAAGCCCTGTTATAGTAGCAGCAGGACCAAATACTGCGGATATAGATCACTTGCTCAAGTGTGAGGAAGCTGGTGCTGGCGCTGTTGTTCTGAAATCGCTTTTTCAAGAGCAAATAGAGAAGGAAGTCGAAAGCGCATATGAGGAGAACAGGGAGTTTCTCAATGGTGCTGGCTCTGAGTCGTTTGGCTCATACCATGCCGATTTCATAATCGATAAGTATATGAAGCTTTTGTCAGAGGCAAAGAAGAAGCTGGAAATTCCAGTAGTTGCTTCCATTTGTTGCAAAAGCTTGGACTCTTGGGCTGAATATGCACAGAGATTTGTCTCATGCGGGGCTGATGCAATCGAACTTGATTACTATCCAATAGCATCTGATGCCAAAGTAGAGGGAAAGAGTGTAGACAAGGCGCTTTTTGATTTTGCTCAATTTGCTAGAAAGAACATTTCGTGCCCTGTTATTTTGAAGATTGGCAAGAAATACTCGTCACTTGCCAATGTCATTTCAACATTGGACAGCTTGAAGATTGATGGAGTTGTGCTTTTCAACAAGTTCTATGCCCCAGATATCGATATCGATAATCTTAAGTTTGTCCCGGGGCCAATGCTTTCAGATGCCAATGATTATGTTGAAACGTTACGCTGGGTTGCTTTGATGAGCGGTGAAGTGAAGATGGATATTATTGCAAATACAGGAATACATGATGCAAATACAGCTATCAAGATGCTCTTGGCAGGTGCACGTTCATTCGAGGTCTGCTCTGTAGTTATCGATAAGGGATACAAAGCAATCGAAGAGATCAATGCAGGCATTGCATCTTGGATGCGAACGAAAGGCTATGAAAGCATATTCGACTTCTGCGGAAAACTTGCTCAAGAAAGAAGCGATGAAGGATACCAATGGGAGAGGACACAGTTCTTGAGAACGATAAAATAATATGTATAGTGATAAATACAAAGATATAGCTCCTTACAAAGGAGAGGATTTTGAGAACGCAAAGGAGAGGATCCTCTCGAAAAAAGAGTATCTTGGGGCTTTTGCATGTATCATTGCTGGAAACGATGTAGAGAAGATAAATGGCATATTGGGATTCATCTCAAGCCAGATGGATAAGGTCCATAGCTATTTTGATTTCCAGAAATATATAACAGCTGGGATATTTATCCCATCAATTTTGAAAAAAACAACAACTGGATTTTCGACTACCGGTGGTGAGAATCTTGATCCCAATAAGGGTTATCTTTTTATCTCGAACCATAGAGACATAATCCTTGATTGCATGCTTCTTGACTATGCGTTGCTAGAGTCAGGAAAGCCTACATGTGAAATGGCTTTTGGTGATAATTTGATCGCAAACCAATTTGTCGAGGATCTCTTTAGAATTAATGGTGGTGTAATAGTCAGAAGAGAATTGCCAATGAGGGAGAAGTATCTTGAGACTATTAGATTGTCAGAATACTTTGTCGATACTATTTCCCAGGATAATACATCGATATGGGTTGCACAAAAATCCGGTCGAAGCAAGGATGGAATAGATAATACACAACCAGCAATAATCAAGATGCTTTATCTATCGAAGAAGGGGAGTGGAATCACTTTTGGAGAGTTGATCAAGAAAGTGAATATTGTACCTGTAGCAATAAGCTACCAATATGATCCGAATGATATTAATAAAGGCCGAGAAGAGTTCATAACCCAAAGCCAAGGCAAGTATGAGAAGAAAAAGTATGAGGATGTCATCTCTATGGTTAGAGGCTTAAGGTGCAATAAAGGAATGGTGAATGTTGCAATTGGAAATCCTTTGACTGGTGATTATGCAAATGCAGAAGAAGTAGCTCGGGAAATCGATAGACAAATACACCTTAGATACAAGCTATTCAATACAAACTACATAGCATATGACTATCTAGAGCGTACAGATAGGTTCTCTAGTTTGTATGATGGCTTAGATGCAAACGATTTCATCTCTCGCTACAGCCATTTGAAGCCTGAAGTACGACAAGCTGTTCTCGACTCTTATGCCAATCCTGTTCGATCGATGCTTAGAGAAAAGGGTGATGCGTAAGTTTTTTTTGCTGATCTTTATGGCTATAATTCTCTTTTCTTGTGAAAAGAAGAGCTTTGTTGTTGACGATTATTCTCTGAAAAGAGATGTTGATATATCTTTGGACAGAAATGGGTCCCTTACCTCATACAATGAGAAGCTTGTGCTTTCTGTATCTTTCTCACCAAGTGATCAAGGCTATTCCTTTATAATAAAATCGCCAGATTACAATCTAAGTTGGGAATCTGACATTGCGGGGATATCAGAGCTTGGCATAACGAAAGGCGCAAGTTTTCCATCGGGTTCATATCATGCAATATTCTATTCTGATAGTGGTACTGAAACTAGTCTAGATATCCCTCTCTCGCCAATAGATTTTGATTTCTCATATATAAATAGCAAGAGAATGCTATCATCAAGACGAAGCGTTTCAATAGTTGAACTTGATTCAAATGGAGACGAGATAAATAGAGTCGAGGATGCTAAAACTGGCTATGAATTGGATCCTAGGACAGCGAAAGTCCAACTCTCTTATACTGATCGGCTTATGAATAACATATTCATAGTGCAAGAAGTCTAGCTATTTCGTCCTTCCTACCATCTGCCTTAATTCGCTCTCTTTCAACTTTATCAAGAATGTTCTTCCATGTGGACAGCAAGGCTGGTCGAGCTGGAAGACTTTCTTTATAAGTTCCACAGCTGCCCATCTGTCGATATCATCGCCAGCTTTTATAGCTGCTTTGCATGCAATTATTGCAAATAGTTTTGATTCGAGCTCATCTTCATCGGCTTTGGCTGTTGTAATAAAATCGACAATCTGGCTCTCTATTGATTTGCAAACAGCTGGGAGCGCATCTATCTCCCATTCTCCTTTTGCTTTTTTTGAGAGCATCACGCCCATTTTGGTATAAACATAGCTCATCTTTGAGAGAAATTCATCTGTCAGGTCATCGACTTCAATCTTGATTGGCACCAACAATGGTTGTACAGATTTCAGACTTAGAATCTCATCATAGAGAATCCTCTCATGTGCTGCGTGTTGGTCAATAAGGTATAGACAATCGCCAACTTGGCAAATCAAGAAAAGCTTGAATGCTTGTCCTATGTATATTATTTCTTCCTTGGGCTGGAACTGTGTTGTGCTCTCTACATCCCTTGCATTGCTTTTGGCTTTTATTTCAGAGTGCATTCTCTCCAATGCTTTTGCTTTCTCAAGCCAATCTTTGTCTTTTTGTTGGTAAGTTCTTTGCACTTTCTCTGAAACAAAATTGCTATTCGGGATTTCTTTCTCTTGTCTCTCTATGTTTTTGGCTTGTATAGTTTCTTTTGATTTTCCTTCGCTATCTTCAATGCCTGGGATGTAGAACTGGTTTTGTATTTTAATCTCTGGTATTATCCTGTCTACACCGGATTTCAAAAGAGTTGTCAAGCTGTGATGGATGTCAGCAAGATTGCGAAGTTTTACTTCCTTCTTTGCTGGATGGATATTGAAATCAACAAGCTCAGCCTTGTCAGTTATGAATACAGCACAGTATGGGAAGCTTCCCCCAGGAAGCAACTCGCCATAGCCATATGAAACAGCTTGAACAAGGGAGTATTCATCAACAGGTCTATTGTTCACATATATTCGTATTTCTTTCCTGTCTGAACGTTTGACACTTGAGTTTGCGCATATTGCAACGATCGAAAAATCTTCTTGTTTGTCTACAAGTTCCTTCACATCTCCATCGGCTATACCCATTTGCCTGTAAAGATACATTACTCTTTCTTTCAATGTCGCAACTCTTGGCCAATCAAGTCTTAGTGCGCCATCTATTTTCATTGTGAATCTGACATCTGGAAATGGAAGTGCTTTTGATACAAGAAGGTTTCTGCAAGCTTGCGCTTCTGTCGATGCGCGCTTTAAAAAAGCTCTTCTTGCGGGTATGTCACGAAAGAGATTCTCGGTTTTTACAATCGTGCCTGAATCCGGTGCAAGGCTTGTAATCGGCTCTCTTATTCCATTGTCTATTGTCAAAGTCGAGCCTTCATTTGTCTCATTGCTCCTTGTTGAGATAGTCATTCGAGTAACAGCAGAGATCGAATATAGAGCTTCTCCTCTAAATCCCAATGTGTTTATTGCATACAAATCCTCTGGATTATGCAACTTGGATGTAGCATGCCTTGAGCCAAGCAGTGCCAGGTCATCTCTTCTGATTCCCGAGCCATCGTCGGATACGGAGATCAAATCGATTCCTCCTCCTTCGATCTCGACATCGATTTGGCTTGCATTAGCATCCAAGGCATTGTCCAGCAATTCTCTTAGAATCGATTGAGGTCGCTCTATTACTTCTCCAGCCGCTATGCGTGATGACAAAAGCGGATTTAGCAGGTTTATTCTTCCCATCAGAACTTGATCCTTGTTGTTACAGAAAATGCACTCGATATATCTTTTGTTGCATTGTAGCGCGCATTTGTGTTGATATATTCTGTCGATGAGGCAAATTCACTTGTCTTCAATACGCTTGAGAACTCAGCATTTACAGATACAATCCCATAGTTGAAATCCATTCCAATCGAATAGATTGAATTCGGAGATGTAAATATATCGTTTTTAATATCTGTTCCGCGTTTGAAAAGACTTACGAAGCCCTTTCTATGGAATGAGCTATAAAGGCTTATCTTATCATTGAAATTAACTTTCATCTTTGCTGAGAAAATATCGTTGTCGATTGATTTGTAGTTGGTAATCAACTGCTGTACATCACGAAGCGAATATGCAAGCTCGAGCTCGAAAGGCTTGAAATCGAAATTTGCAACAGTCTTTGCAAAGAACGAACTATTGTCATAGGCTCCATCTTTTGAAGGCAAGAGATTGTATGTTGATGTAAAGATATTGTACATGTCAGGAGTTAGAGGCCCAGTTCTCCATCCGCCTTGAAGTGATAGTGAGAAATTGGCCCACTTGAAGCCCATCTCTCCACCCAATAAGGCAGCGAATAGCTTCTTTTCCTTGAAATCGTAGAATACATTGGTAGTTGTCGGACTTCCGTCTTCATAGTTTGCTGAAACCGATCCAACAGCATAAAGCGCAATGTTGAAATGATTCCAGAACAGAGGTATATCCAGCTTTACTTCTGGGTAAAAATACAATTCAAAGTTGTTGAAGTCCTTTATATAGAACTCTGCAGGAATTGAGAATCCTATAGAAAGACTATCTGGATTGATAGGGTAGATGCCTATCTTCAATTCTGCGATATGAGGGCTCTCGATATTGCCTCCGTAAACTCCGATTGAGAGATTGTAGAAATTGAATCCAGCTCGTATTGAGAGCGAATCATGCGAGCCAAATGCTGTAAACAGTGTGTCGTTCATCAAGAAATCCCTGTTTGCATCAAGGTAAGCTACACTGCTTTCTGGATTTCCTAGCTTTATGAAGTTTACTAATTGCAACGAGTCTGTAATAGCATAGAAGATCTTCCTTGCACCTGTCTCACTTGAACCGAAATTCCACCATTTTCGTCCGCTGTTTAAAGGACTTGCAAGTTTGAATGTCCCAGCATCATCGAATGTTAGCAATAAAGGAGCTCTTAGAGAGAGCGCGTAGTCATTGTTGCCAAATGTCATTGCAGGCTTTATCAAGTAGCGAGATACGCCATCATCGAATCGGTACTCATAGCCAGTTGACATTTCGAAGGAGAATGGAATCTTGATAGGATTGTCGGCACTATCTTTGCTCTTGCCTATGAAAGACGCTGTTGCACCATATGATAGGAAAAATTGTTTTTTAGCTATGCTGTCTATGCCGACTTTTATCGATGTTGACACACCTCCGATATTTAAATCCAACTGAGAATACAGCTTTGCATTTTCTTCATACTCTTCGGCTTTTGTAAAGTTTTGCATTGAAAGGCCAGCTCTGAGTGTGACATTACTAAAGGAAAGATATGTTGATGCTTCCAACAGACTGTTTTCTGGTGCGAACTTCATATCTGTTGTTGTTATATCGCCAAGCATAGCGATTTCAAGACCAAATAACTTTGATTCGTACCCGATTTTGCCAGCAAGTGTTATGAGGTTGTCGTCTTGATATGCAGGAACAAATCTCGGATTTTCTATGGCTTTATAGTGCAAAAGTGTACTTGATTTTCCAACATTCTTACCAAAATTTGTGTAGTAAATGCCGATATTGGATTTGAAGTTGTAAAACTCAATCGGAAGCTCTCCAGATATCATAAAGCCACCATTTGCTGTCTTACCGTTTTTGTTGCCGATCCCTATCATGTTTGCAAAACCAACTTGGAAGCCAGCTTTGTTGTATCCTTTTGAATGCAAAGGAATATAGAGCAAAAGCTCAGGGTAAATGTTTGCTTTGCCCATTTGCTGGTAGTCCATAGTTGTCATCAAAGCTAGTGCAAACTTAACAGGTATGTCATCTGATACTACATATCCGAAGTCAAGTCCTGCTATGCCTTTCTTATCATTTGAGTTTGAGAGTCTTCCAAATGTAAGATCATTGAAGAATGCATTCATCTCGATATGCTTTGAATTGATTGCCATATTGAATGTAAGAGGCTGGTATTCCTTGTCCCAGATGTGATCTACGCCATCAAAAAGTCCGATCATATCGCCATTGAGGTTTGTGTCCTTGTCTATTGTGATTTTGAATACTTCATCTAAGGATCTGTATTGAAGAGTCTCTAGAAAGTTAATGCTATAGCCAAGCCAATCAAGCCAATTCTCGTTTTTGCTATATCCAAGCATTGCAATAGGATCAATGTTTAATGCAAGATTCAACGACCCATATGTAAATGATGGGATAATTGAAGTTGTCAAGCTTTGATTGTGATTGCTTGAAGTGTAAGCTCTTGTAGATAGCCTCAAATCAAAAGAAAAGGATCTGTTTTTGTTTGATGAGACAATGGATGATTTTACTCTTTGTATATTCTCTTCTGGAATTTGATCTCTATTTTGCTGTTCGGTACTATCATCAATGATTTCAAGTTCATCTCCCTTTGTGCTGTTGAAGTATCTTGATATTTCTTGAGCCAATAGATTGGCATATGCGTAAGTGTCGGTATCTTCCCTTGGAACAGCTGTTATCTCGCCACTTTCCTTCTTGTAAAAATCGCTCGATGCATCGATAAGTTTGAGATTTGATAGGATGTTATTGATATCTTCGTCATTGATTGTCGTTGGAAATAATATAGTCGTAAGCGTTTTTGTTGATATTATTTTGATTTCTCCAAACTCTGTCGCGACAATTCGTGTCTCAGGTGTGATTTTGCTCGTTTGTTCATAACTGTCGTTTAAGGCATCTTTATTGAAGTAATCCAATATGTCCTTTTCTATGAGATCAAGAGTATCCTCAAGCTCTTTTATATTCTTCTCTTGAGGGTATTTTGCTTCTATCAAACCAGGTTCGACTACTGAAAAAGATATATTGCTGTAGATGTTGGTGTTTTTATCAGATAGCGATAGCAACCAATTCATGATGTCCTTGTCTTGGATGTTTGTAGGGTAGCTCAAGGTTGCATTTCCATCACTTGCTGTTATTTTTATCTCTCCATCTTTTGTCTCTATTGTTCTTTCTACACTTTCATCGACCAAGTGCTCATCTGTTTCCAGCTCAACCTTCTCTGGGATAAGTGCTCTTGTGATATCAATGGTTGGAATGGCTGGTATATTTGGTATGAGAGTTTTCGAAGTCATCTCTAGCTGTGGAGCGTCTGGAGTTGAGAATAGCTTGTTTAGCTTTGTGAGCGTTTTGTAGTCATCTTTTTCAACAGTAGAAGGATTTTCATCATTTGTCATGAAATCAACAAACTCGAGGCTCTCGATATCATAACTTTTGCCATTAATGGAATTGTAACTTGATGCATTTGAATCGGTGAAATTGTAGAATTTCTCCTCTTCGTCTGTTGAAATAAACACGCTTTCGCCTTTTGCATGTATCTCTGTCACTGTTGTTGGTGTGTAAATTGAAAGCGGATACGACAGGTTTTCTTCCAGAATCAAATTCGCTTTTCCAAATACGAGATACAAGCTTGGCTTTTCGCTTGTGTCTGTTAGTGCGATAAAAGAGTGTGGTGCTAGATAAATTCGTCCTAAGTCAGAAGTTGCTTCAATTTCCTCATTTTTGGTATGAAGCATGTAGCCTTCCTTCTCTAGATAAGAGAGGTTGTCGACTTTTACACCTTGCTCATTGAATATATCTACAGAATCCGAGTTTCCATCTGTGATTGTTAAAAAAGGTTTTGCAAGCAATGATACAGTACTTAGGGCCAAAACAACAAGGAATGCCAAGTTTTTTTTCATAGATTCCATCCTTTATCGACTTTTATCAACAATTTATTCTAACTCATTATTCTGAAAGAATAAACAACACGATTTTTCCATTGGACTTTATTAAATATCATACCAAATTAGGAATATAATAGTATCAATGTTGTTAATATCAACATAATGCGCAAATATTCTCTTTTGTTATATGAGAGGCTTCATAGCAAAATCTGGTATTGCTATTTGAAAGGAGGAAATAGCAATTTCCGTTATATTTGATCTGGTCTGGATTGATTGTTTTTCCCCGAACTTCTTGATTCTGATTTCCTTATAGCTATGAAGCCTTTTTTTGATTTTACATTGAATTAACAAAACTGTTAATCAGATTTAATACTGAATGGCTACTCTTTGGGCAAGGAGTAAAAAAATGAAAAAAGCATTAATGGTTTTACTAACATTGGTTTTGGCTGTTTCACTCTTTGCACAGGGTGGCAAGGAAGTGTCAAACATATCAGTTATTTCTAGAGAGGATGGATCTGGAACTCGTGGCGCATTTACAGAGATTGTTGGTCTTTTGGACTCAAATAAAGTTGATCAGACAACTTTCGATGCTGAGATTGCAAACTCGACTTCAGTTGTAATCACAACAGTACAGGGAAACAAGAACGCAATTGGTTATATTTCCTTGGGTTCGCTCAATGATAGCGTAAAGGCTGTGACAGTAAACGGAGTAGAGGCAACACAGGAGAATATCGTCAATGGTTCATATCCTCTCCAAAGACCTTTCAACATTGCATACAAGACACTTACACCTGTAGCAGAGGATTTCATCTCATATTTGTTCTCGACTCAGGGACAGAGCGTTATTTCCTCAAAGGGCTATGTCTCAGTTCCAGCTAATGGCGATTACAAGTCTTCGATGATATCTGGAAAGCTCACAATCTCAGGTTCATCAAGCGTATATCCTGTGATGGAAGTATTGGTAGAGGCTTATGAGGCTCTCAATCCAAATGTTGACATCTCTTTGCAACAGTCAGATTCAACAACAGGAATGAAGGATGCAATCAGCGGAGTATCGGATATCGGAATGGCTTCAAGAGAGCTTAAGGCATCTGAGCTTGAGAGCGGACTTACACCAAAGGTGATTGCAATCGATGGTATTGCTGTTATCGTCAACAAAGAGAATCCTGTTACGAACTTGACAATGGATCAGATAAAGAGCATTTACCTTGGCGAGACAAAGACCTGGGAGTTCTAAATGGTCATTCGCGAGAATTTGATGAAAGCAGGCTGCCTCATAGCAGCCTTGCTTTCTATTGTAGCAGTGCTGTTAATAACCATATTCTTGTTTGGAAATGGTTTTCCTGCAATGCATGAGATAGGCATTGGGAAATTCCTTTTTGGCAAGATTTGGAGACCGAACAGCAATGAGTTTGGCATTTTTCCGATGATTATCGGATCGTTGTATGTTACAGCAATTGCCATATTGATTGGTGTTCCGATTGGTGTTTTCTCAGCAATTTATCTTTCATATTTTTGCCCGAAGCATGTTTACAAGATTGTCAAGCCTGCCATGGAATTGCTTGCGGGTATCCCATCAATTGTTTATGGTTTATTCGGGCTTGTAGTTATTGTGCCACTTGGACAAAGGCTTTTTCCAGGCACCTCCGGGAAAAGTGTTTTAACAGCTTCTGTAATATTGGGAATAATGATTTTGCCTACCATAATAACAGTATCGGAAAGCTCTATAAGAAGTGTTCCTGAATCTATATATCATGGTGCCTTGGCATTGGGATGCACGAAGGAAAGCGCAGTTTTGAGAGCTGTTGTTCCAGCCGCATCTTCTGGAGTTGTTTCGGCAATAATTTTGGGTGTTGGAAGAGCAATAGGTGAGACAATGGCTGTTATTATGGTTGCAGGAAACCAGCCGGTTATTCCAACTTCAATCTTGAAGGGTGTAAGAACGATGACGGCAAATATCGTTCTTGAGATGGGTTATGCTGCAGATTTACATAGAGGGGCGCTTATAGCAACCGCTGTTGTGCTTTTTGTATTCATATTGATAATCAACCTTTCTTTCTCGATTCTTAGAAGGAGGAGTTCATGACACAGGTTATAAATACAAAAAAGAAATATGTTGGATCGGCTATATTGAAGCTTCTTATATACGGTTCTGCTGTGATTACAATCGCTATAGTAGCAATAATAATCCTCTATGTTACAATTACAGGAATTCCTCAGCTTAAACCGTCGCTTTTCGCTTGGAAGTATACTCCTGAGAATTGCTCGATGACACCAGCTATAATCAATACGATTACAATAGTGTTTCTATCGCTCTTGATAGCATTACCTGTTGGTATTTTCTCTGCTTTGTATCTATGTGAGTATGCAAGGAGGGAGTCTAAGCTTGTTAAAGTCATAAGAACAGTTGCTGACACACTCTCTGGAATTCCTTCTATTGTATACGGGCTTTTTGGATATTTGATGTTTGCTGTATCCTTGCATTGGGGATATTCCATCCTCTCTGGTGCATTAACTCTTTCGATCATGATTCTCCCTTTGATTATGAGAACATCCGAGGAGGCGATTCTTTCTGTTCCTGATATGTACAGAGAAGGGTCCTATGGCTTGGGTGCGGGAAAAGTCAGGACGATTTTTTCTATAATATTGCCAACAGCGATGCCAGGAATTCTTGCTGGCGTTATACTATCTATAGGAAGGATAGTAGGAGAGACTGCAGCTTTGATATATACAGCAGGAACAGTTGCTGGAATACCATCTACAGTAATGGGTTCAGGAAGGACTTTGTCGGTTCATATGTATGTTCTGATGTCAGAGGGGCTCCATATGGATCAAGCTAAGGGAGTTGCTGTTGTGCTTTTGGCGCTTGTTCTAGGGATGAATGCACTTTCATCTTTTGTTGCAAAAAGGATAGATAAAAATGGAAACGAATAAAATTGAGTTCTCAATAGAGGATTTGAATCTCTGGTATGGCGATTTTAAAGCATTGAAGAATATAAACATGGAGATTCCAGCAAAGGGAATTACATCGTTTATCGGACCTTCAGGCTGTGGAAAATCCACTCTTTTGAAGACTCTCAACAGAATGAACGACTTGGTTCCGGGTTGCAAAATCGAAGGTAAAGTACTTTTGGAGGGGGAGGATATCTATGATAAGAATGTTGATATCCCTCTGCTGAGGAAGAAAGTTGGGATGGTATTCCAGAAGGCAAATCCATTTCCAATGTCTGTTTTCGACAATGTTGCATATGGTCCAAGAACGCATGGCATACGAAACAGAGTGAAGTTGCAAGAGATTGTAGAGAAAGCTCTTGTGGATGCATCTCTCTTTGATGAAGTGAAAGACAGGCTGAATAAATCTGCACTTGGTCTTTCTGGTGGACAGATGCAAAGGCTTTGCATTGCTAGAGCATTGGCTGTAGAGCCCGAGGTTCTTTTAATGGATGAGCCGACTTCAGCTCTCGACCCTATCTCAACGATGGCAATAGAGAACCTTGCGTTGAAGTTGAAAGACAAGTACACAATTGTCATTGTGACTCATAATATGCAACAAGCTTTGAGAATATCTGACTATACAGCCTTTTTCTTGCTTGGAGAGGTTATTGAATTCGATGAAACTGAAAAATTGTTCTCGAATCCGTCTAATAAGAAAACAGAAGATTATATAACAGGTAGGTTTGGTTGATATGAAAAACGGTTTGGATATAGAGCAAGGCATTGTATATAGGGCACTTGCAGAACTTGGGGGTCTTGTAGAGGAGGAGTTGGATCTTCTTTTGGAGGCATTCTCTCCCAAAGGCAGTAGCCTTGAGAAAATTGCAAATTACTCATCTGAGATAAAGGCTCGTAGCAGGGACATAGAATCTGAGTGTCTTAAGGTGCTTTTGAGGCATCATCCAGTTGCTAAGGATTTAAGAATAATAAGCGCAGCTACCAAGATCTCTACAGATCTTGAGAGAATAGGCGATAATGCTGGCGATATAGCAGAGATTATTCCGTTCATTCTTGACCCTGCCTTTTTTGAGGAGCTTGATCTTATCAACATGGCAAAGAATGTAAAGAAGATGGTATCAGGTGCTGTTGACTCATTTGTCTCTGGTGATTTGGAGAAAGCAAAGAAAATCATCCTCTTTGATGATGTTGTCGATGATGCGTTTGTGTTCGCAAAGACAAAGATCTCGCAAATAATAAAGAACGCAGACAGGAATGCCGACGAAGCTCCTGATTTGCTTATGATTGCGAAATATCTTGAGCGAATGGGTGACCATGCTGTGTCGCTTGCGCGTTATGTAGGCTGGTCTGTCGATGGCAAAGAGGATTGGCTAAATGCAAATAGGGGCTTAAAATAAAGTTATGATTTATGTTGTAGAGGATGATCCGGGAATAAGAAAGCTATTGATGATTGCATTGAGTGGGAATGGATATGAAGTCGATGGCTTTTCTTCTGGCGAGGATATGCTTGTTGCTCTTAGATCAAAGAATCCTGAGCTTATCCTCTTGGATATCATGCTCCCGGGCAAGGATGGGGTCGCGATTCTCAATGAAATACGTTCAAGCAAGGATTATGCCTCTATCCCCGTCATAATGGTTACAGCCAAAGATAGCGAATATGACAAGGTCTTGGGTTTTGAGTGTGGTGCTGACGATTATATTTCGAAGCCTTTCTCAATGCTTGAGCTTCTGTCTAGAGTCAAAGCTGTTTTAAGGCGAGCTGGCAAGAAGGATTCGGATTCTATTGCGATTGATGGGATTGTGCTTTCAAAGAGCTCTCATACTGTAACGGTGGATGGAACTTCGATTGCTCTTTCTTTGAAGGAGTTTGAGCTTTTGAGAATCCTGATGGAAAATGCGGGCAGTGTACTTTCTCGAGAGTTGATCCTCGACAAAGTCTGGGGCTATTCCTCAGACATGGAAACAAGAACGATCGATGTGCATATAAGGCATTTAAGGGAAAAGCTTGGAGAAAAGGGCAATATGATAGAAACCGTTAAGGGTGTTGGATATAAAATACAAGGATAATATGACTAAAAGAATTTTCTGTGCTATCTTCTTCACTTTATTGTTTGCAATGATAATCACATCAGCAATAGCTATTGCAATGTTCTATAACGAATATGAAAAGAGGCTTGATGAGGACTTGAACATAGGTCTTCGATTTTTGTCGTCTGTTGCTGATAATGACTTAAAAGAGCTTGAGAGCATAAATGTCGAAGATAGACGAATTACATTGATAAGTCCTGACGGAAACGTGATTTATGACTCAGAGGCTGATTCAAACCAATTGGAAAACCATTTGGACAGAAAAGAGGTCTCTGATGCTTTTTTGCATGGTGCTGGATATGATTCTAGATCGTCATCCACAATAGGACAAAAGTATATATACAAAGCTGTCTTGCTTACATCTGGCAATGTCTTGAGGCTTTCAGCGCCTGCCAATACGCTATCATATTTTGTCTTGGCGGTTTTGTTGCCACTGTGCCTATCGCTTTTTGCTTTGCTTGTTTTCTCTGTTTTCCTTGCATCATTTATCGCACGAAGGATCACGACTCCGATAAACAACCTTAATCTTGATGATCCAGTTGAGATAACAGGTTATCCTGAGCTTACACCTTTATTGGTGCGAATATCGAAGCAACAGGAGATAATCAGGCGCCAGCTTGAGGATGCAAGGAGAAAAGCAAGTGAGTTTAGTTTGATAACAAACAATATGCAAGAAGGGCTTGTCGTTCTCGATAAAATGGGTATGGTATTATCTCTAAATGATGCGACGAAATCCCTTTTTCATAATAATTCGGTAAAGCCGGGCGATGATATCCTAAAACTATCTAGATCTGTTGTTTTTACAAGCGTTATCTCAAATGTGCTTAACAACAAAAGCGACAGTGTGCATATTGAGCAATGTGGAAGGATACTTGAGGTTATCGCAAACCCTGTTGTGAACAATGGCGTATGCGCTGGTGCTGTTCTGATCTTCATTGATATAACAGAGAAAGAGAAAAGAGAAGCAATGAGACGAGAGTTTACAGCAAATGTTTCTCATGAACTAAAGACGCCTCTCACTGTTATATCTGGTTTTGCAGAGATAATGAAAGATAAGAATCTGCAACCAAATGAAGTGCATGAGTACTCTTCTGAGATCTTCAATCAAGTACAACGCCTTATTTCGCTTGTGCACGATATAATCAAGCTTTCGGAATTGGATGAGAAGAACATAAAGAGCGGAATGGAGAGCTTGGATGTATCAACTATAGCAAGCAGTGCTTTGAGGAGCCTAGAGGCAAAAGCTGAACAGAACAATGTAAACCTCTCTTTGACTGTTGAGAATGAAAAGAAGATTAAAGGCAACCCGGCTCTGCTAGAGGAAATGATCTATAACTTATTGGATAACGCTATTCGCTACAATAGGCCAAATGGATTTGCTTCTGTTTCGATAACAAGTGATGAGAAGTATCTTTATCTTTGTGTTACAGACAATGGAATTGGAATTCCAGAACAAGATATTGATAGGGTCTTTGAGCGTTTTTATCGTGTTGATAAAAGCAGAAGCAGGGAAAATGGTGGCACCGGATTAGGGCTATCTATAGTAAGGCATGTTGCTGAGTACCACAAAGCAACAATTAAACTTACAAGTAAGATTGGAGAGGGGACGAAAGTAGAAGTAGCTTTTCCAATCGAGGCTTAAAAATATCTTTATGGGAGACCTGATTTGGTTTCCCAATTTTTTTTACAATTGTTTTTTTCATTGTTCATTTAATGCCAAATCATGAAAATTTGTTGTTTTTTGTTGCAAAGCGCGGATTTGGAATATATCATTAACTCCATACAATATTCTTGTAAATTCCGAGCAGGAGATGAATGTGCAAAACAGCTGTGCTATCGAATTAAAGGGTATTACAAAACGTTTCGGACAGGTTGTTGCCAATGATGGCATAAACCTTGAAATAAGGCGAGGGGAGATCCTTTCCTTACTTGGCGAGAATGGTAGTGGAAAGACTACTCTGATGAATATGCTGTCGGGAATCTATCAACCTGATGAAGGGGAGATTCTTGTCGATGGCAAGCCTGTTGCGATTCGCTCTCCAAAGGATGCTTTCTCTTATGGCATTGGAATGATTCACCAGCACTATCATCTTGTGGATGTATTTACAGCAGCGCAAAATATAATCCTAGGCCTTGATGAGAAGATGGATATAAAGTCTGTCAACAAGAAGGTGAAGGAGATTTGCGACAAGTACGGGTTTGACGTGAATCCGGAGATGAAAGTCTACGATATGTCTGTATCGCAAAAACAGACTGTAGAGATTGTAAAAGTACTATATCGTGGAGCTGAGATATTGATCCTTGATGAGCCTACAGCTGTTCTGACACCACAAGAGACAGAGAAGCTTTTTGTTGTTCTAAGAAACATGAAAAAAGATGGCAAGGCCATTGTCATAATCACACACAAGCTTGCAGAAGTCATGGAGATATCGGACAAGGTTGCTGTTCTTAGAAAAGGAAAGTATATAGGCACTGTTAATACATGTGACACGAATCCTCAAAAGCTTACAGATATGATGGTCGGGCATGCTGTCACATTGAATATCGATAGGCCGAGGTACGAGAATCCGATTCTTAGGATTTCAGTGGAAGGTCTTTCTTGTGTTGACCAAGAGGGGATCAAAAAACTCGACAATGTTTCATTCAAAGCATATGGTGGCGAGATTTTGGGTATTGCTGGCATTGCCGGCTCTGGACAGAAAGAGCTCTTGGAATGCCTTACTGGCTTGTATCCAATAAAATCCGGCTCAATCAAGTATTTCGATCCTAGGGACGGAAAAGAGAAAGAGCTTGTGGGCCTTACTCCAATGAAGATAAGAGAAATCGGTGTTGGAATGGCTTTTGTGCCAGAAGACAGGCTGGGAATGGGACTTGTAGGCTCTATGGGAATGACAAGCAATATGATGCTCAGGTCATGGAAGAATGGAAAATCTGTTTTCGTCAACAAGAAAAATCCTGAGAATCTTGCAAAGAAGGTTTGGGACGACTTGGAAGTGGTTACTCCTAGTACAGCCTTTCCTGTAAGAAGGATGTCTGGAGGCAATATACAGAAAGTACTTGTAGGCAGAGAGATTGCAGGAGAGCCGAATGTACTTTTGACAGCATATGCTGTAAGAGGATTGGATATAAATACGTCATATACGATATATAACTTGCTTACCGAGCAGAAGATGAAAGGCGTAGCTGTCTTATATGTCGGAGAAGAGCTTGATGTATTGCTGGAACTTTGTGATAAAATCTTGGTTCTTTGTGGAGGCAAGGTTAGCGGAATAGTTGATGCTCGCACAACTACAAAAGAGGAGATAGGCCTTATGATGACATCTATAGGAAGAAAGGAGGCATCTTGTGAGTGAAGAGATTAAAAAAGCTCCATTGATCCGCCTTTCTAAACGGGAGGCGATGGATCCGAAAAAAATATGGGCAATCAGAGTAGGCTCTATAGTATTGGCTTTGATTCTCGGTTGCATCCCAATCTTGATAACATCCAACAATCCGATTTTGGCATATGGTGCGATCATAAAAGGCTCTTTGGGAACATCCTTCTATCTAAAGCAAACATTAAGGGAGTCTATACCTCTTTTGGGGTGTGCACTTGCAATAGCACCATGCTTCAAGATGCGGTTCTGGAACATCGGAGCCGAAGGGCAAATTACAGCTGGAGCGATAGCTGCATCGTTCTTTGCGATTAATTTTGCAACCAAGCTTCCGCATATCCCGCTGTTGATTATCATGTTTGTAGCTGCAGCTATCGTAGGTGGAATGTGGGCAATGATCCCAGGCTTTTTCAAAGCTCGATACAATACAAATGAGACATTGTTCACTTTGATGATGAATTATATAGCAATCGGAATAGTCGCATGGCTTCAAGGAGGACCTTGGGAAGGGAGAAAAGGAACACAGCAAATTCCTCTCTTTAATAAAAATGCCTATCTTCCTACTGTCCTTGGATTGCATATGGGTTGGATAATAGTATTGCTCCTCGTCTTCCTTGTGTATATATACATGAAGTACACCAAGCAGGGATATGAGATTGCTGTAATAGGAGATAGCCTTAATACAGCACGATATGCCGGAATGAATGTAGGTTGGATTATTGTTAGGACAATGCTTGTCTCAGGTGCCATATGCGGTATTGTTGGGTTTATTCTTGTATCAGGGCAAAACAAGACGATAACAAGCAACGTTGCTGGCGGTGTTGGCTTTACAGCCATTACTGTTGCGTGGCTTGGGCAATTGAATGCGTTTGCTATGATTGTAATATCATTGATTCTTTCGATTCTTTCCAGAGGCTCTAGCTATTTGCAACAAGAGATGGGTGTTCCTGCTGCGATTTCTGAGATAGTTTCTGGTATTCTTCTCTTTTGCATGCTTGGATGTGAATTCTTCATCAACTACAGGATGATCATTAGAAAGAAATCGAAAAAAGGTGAGGAGGGGATTGACGCATGACAACATTGGTTGCTTTGATTGCTGCTGCTGGAACATTTGGCACTGTATTGATGTTCGGAACATTGGGCGAGATCCTCACCGAAAAGAGTGGAAACTTGAATCTTGGAGTAGAAGGAATCATGTTCATGGGAGGAGCTTTTGGACTTGCTGGTGCATATTCATATGAGACTCTTGTTGGCTCTGGAAACTCTAGTGGAATTGTTGCGATTTTAGTTGCAATCGTTTCGGCTTTTCTGGCTGGTGCTATTGCTTCATTGATTTTCAGTTTTTTGACAACAACGCTAAGAGCAAACCAAAATGTCACAGGTCTTGCCCTTACTATATTCGGAACAGGTCTTGCAAAGTTTACAGGCGAATTTATGAGACACAAAGCTACGATGAGAGGAAATGCTGGAGGTTTCGTGACTCTCAGCAACCCACTCAAGGATGCTTTCTCCTTTGTTCCATTTCCTCAATTCATGCGTGATATCCCTATACTGGGAAAGATATTATTCAATCAAACTATCTTTTTCTATCTGGCTATCATACTTGCGATTGCTATGCATTGTTTTTTCCAGAAAACAAAGATGGGGTTGTATCTTAAAGCTGTTGGAGAGTCTCCAGTCACAGCCGATGCCGCTGGTGTCAATGTTGCTCTATATAAGTACATAGCAACAATTGTAGGTGGTGGAATTTCTGCTATAGGGGGAATGGTTTATGTAATGACAACAGGAGGATGTACATGGAGCGAGCATTCACTAGCTGGAATTGGATGGCTTGCCGTTGCTCTTGTTATCTTCTGTATGTGGAGACCTCTGAACGCAATATGGGGTGCAATCTTATTTGGTGCTTTAAAAATTATGTACATGAGAGTGGTCCTTCCATTTTTCCCGACAGAGCTTTATAAGATCCTTCCGTATGTTGTAACAGTTGTTGTTCTTATAATAACCAGTATGAGAAATAGCAGGGACAAGCAACCTCCAGCCTCGCTTGGTTTGAACTATTTCAGAGAAGATAGGTAGTATGTTAATGCGGTTTTTGAAAGACAAAACCGCTTAACTGTCTATTATTAATTTCGGATAGCATAATTGTTTTTCTTTGTTGTAACCTATTTTGAAAATACATTTACAAAAGGAAAAAAATTTGCAAAAACTTTACATTGGTAAATGATGATTGTATCATCAAATATATCTTACAGTCTTGCGACTATTTTATGGAGGTCTTGAATTATGAAAAAGACATTGGTTTTCGCAATTGCTTTGCTGATGTGCTTCTCGTTGTTTGCTCAGGGTTCAGCAGAGACAACAGGCGAAAAGACAGCAACTAAAGTGGGCTTTGTTGTTATCGGCGATGAAAATGACCAAGGATATACCTTTAACTTCATGAGAGGTATGAATGCAGCCATCGACCAGCTTAAGGCAGATGGTTACGATGTAGAGCTTTCCGTAAAAAGAAATGTTGCAGAAGATGCTAGCTGTGTTGATGCTAACTATGCTCTTGCAGCAGAAGGCTGTGAAATAATCTTTGACAATTCATATGGCTTTGAGCAATATATGCAACAAGTTGCAGATGAGTTCCCTAATGTAACATTCGTCTCTCTGACTAACTGTAATTCCCAAATAGATGGAAGAGATAACACACACAATGCTTTTGCTAGAATCTACGAAGGAAGGTACATTGCTGGCGTTGCAGCTGGAATGAAGATGCAGCAATTGATTGACAATGGCGACATTAAGCCAGAAGAAGCAATCGTTGGATACGTTGGAGCATTCTCTTTTGCTGAGGTTGTTTCAGGAATGACAGCTTACTATCTTGGCGTTAGAAGTCAATGTCCTACAGCAACTATGAAGGTTCAGTTTGTAGGTTCATGGTCAGATCCTACTTTGGAAGCAGAGGCTGCACAGGCTCTTTGTGATGCTGGAGCTGTCATGATCAGCCAGCACTCAGATAACACAACTCCTGCAACAACAGCTCAAAGAAACGGAGTCTTCCATACAGGCTACAATAATGATATGACAGCTGTTGCTCCAAACGCATCATTGCTTTCTTGCAGAATTGATTGGACAAAGTACTTCTATACATTTATAGCAAACTATATCAACGGAGTTGAAAATCCATCTGACTACACAGGAACAATGGGAAATGGAGAAGTTGTTGTAACAGAGCTTAATACAGCTATTGCAGCTCCTGGAACACAAGAGGCTATGGAGAAGGCTGAAAAAGCACTTGCTGATGGATCTTTGCAAGTCTTTGATCTCTCTACATTCACAATCGATGGAAAGACAGCTACAAATGAGCAAATGTATGATAGCTTTGCTGCTGTTCAAGGAAATGCTACATATGATGGTGCATTCCATGAGTCAGAGTTGCAATCAGCTCCATACTTTGTTGGAAAGATTGATGGAATCGAGTGGCTTAATGCTGCTTATTGATTGATTATCGAATCTTGTTTTTGCCCCTTGTTTTCGTGCAAGGGGTTTTTCAATAAAAATATCCAATTAATATTGACATGAGAATGGAATGCATGCATTATATAGTTAGTTATTGCTAACTGAGGAATGGAATGCTTTCGACCTGGATTATTTCTTTTATTGTCCTTGTTCTTTTGGTGTTTGGCGTCTTCTCTTTTATAAAAAGGGGGAGGAAGGGCTGTTGTTCTGCATCGTCAGATGAAAAGATCCAGGCTATAGATGTTGATGAGGATGAGAGCCACTATCGCTATCGCTATGAATACTCTATTGAGGGTATGCATTGTGTCAATTGCCAGCGTCGTATCGAGGAGAACCTTGATCGCATTGGTGAAACCTTTGCACGTTGCGATTGGCGTAAAGGTTCTTTAATCCTTTTTAGTAAGAAAGAGATAAATAGCATAATAGTGCTTGATAGGCTCGAGGCGCTAGGTTACAAAGCGGTATTGAAAGGTAAGCAATAGCCTTAAAGACAAGACCAACAACTCTACACTCCTAATATGATCACCTTATGGTCTTGATACCCGTTGTTTTTCGACGGGTATTTCTTTGACTGTTGTTTTATTGGTTACACATAAAACATTCACGAAAACAACGTTCTAGTTTTACTAACAATTTATTATACTTTGTATATGGAGGTCTTTTATGGACAAAGTAAATTCGCCTAAAAAGCCGATAATTTGGTATTACATAATTGTTTTGGTTGTCTTGATGCTTATTAATGCTTTTGTTGTTCCTTCGATTTACGAACGGCAAATAAAGAATGTTGATTATGGCACATTCATAAAGATGACAGAGTCAGGAGATGTCGGTCAAGCTGATATAAAACAGAATGAGAATTACATACTATTTACCGATAAAAGCGGTAAGACGATATATAAAACAGGAATGGTAAATGATCCAGAGCTCAGCGATCGACTTTACAAGAATGGTGTTTCATATTACGGCGAGATAATAGAGACAGCAAGCCCGATTGTTACTTTTCTTTTTTCATGGATTTTCCCAATAATCTTGTTTGTTGTTCTTGGGCAGATCCTTTCAAAGCAGATTATGAAGAAAGCTGGGGGGAAGAACTCCTTGATGTTTGGGGGAGGAAACTCTGGAGCTAAGATTTATGTACCTTCTTCGGAGGGAATAAAGTTTTCTGATGTTGCTGGAGAGGATGAGGCGAAGGAGAATCTTTCCGAGATTGTCAATTATCTTCATGATCCGACAAAGTACAAGGAAATTGGTGCATCTATGCCAAAAGGCATTTTGCTTGTAGGCCCTCCGGGAACTGGAAAGACGATGCTTGCTAAAGCTGTTGCAGGGGAGGCGAATGTTCCTTTCTTTTCTATATCCGGTTCTGAATTCGTAGAGATGTTCGTTGGAATGGGTGCATCAAAAGTCAGGGATCTTTTCTCACAGGCAAAGGAGAAAGCTCCATGTATTGTTTTCATAGATGAAATCGATGCGATAGGAAAGAAAAGAGATGGATCGGTTTTTGGTGGAAATGATGAGAGAGAGCAGACATTGAATCAGCTTCTAACGGAAATGGATGGATTCGAGAGCAATAATGGCGTTATTATCCTTGCTGCGACAAACAGGCCCGACTCTTTGGATCCCGCTCTCACAAGACCTGGTCGTTTCGATAGGCGTGTGCCAGTTGAACTTCCAGACTTGGAAGGAAGAGAGGCGATTCTCAAGGTCCATGCCAAGAAGATAAAGACATCAGGCGATATAGACTATTTGAAGATTGCTAGGATGGCATCGGGCGCATCTGGCGCTGAACTTGCCAATATCGTGAACGAGGCAGCACTTCGTGCGGTAAGAGACGGTAGAAAAGAGGCAACACAATCGGATATGGAGGAATCTATCGAGGTTGTAATCGCTGGCTATGAGAAGAAGAACAACATTTTGACAGATCATGAAAAACTTATAGTATCGTATCATGAAACCGGCCATGCCTTGGTTGCTGCAATGCAAACGCATTCTGCGCCAGTGCAAAAAATCACAATTGTTCCACGAACATCTGGTGCTCTTGGATATACAATGCAAATCGATGAGGGCAACCATTATTTGATGAGCAAAGATGAGATTATGAATAAGATTGCGACTTACACTGGCGGACGTGCAGCTGAGGAGCTTATATTCAATTCTATAACAACTGGTGCATCGAATGATATAGAGATGGCTACTAAGCTTGCAAGAGCGATGATCACTCAATATGGTATGTCAGATGAGTTTGGAATGGTTGCTATGGAAGTTGTACAGAACCAGTATCTAGGTGGTGACACTAGCCTTGCGTGCTCTCAGTCGACTGAAGCAGAGATTGATGCAGAGGTAAGAAAGATCATAAAAGAGCGATATAAAGTCGCAAAGGATATCTTGTCTGATAATGTTGCTAAGCTGCATGAGATTGCAAAGTATCTTTATGAACATGAAACTATTACTGGTGAGGAATTCATGAAGATCTTGGGAGAAAAACAAATCGGAGTTGATGAAAGCTCGAAGTAGCTTAAGATGATATTTATTGTTGCCAGGAGAGTATTCAAGTCATTCTTCTGGCTTTTTCTATTTGTAATAAAAACTCCACAGGAGGAGTCACGTGCATTTTTTTCAATTGTTTTTGTATTCTAAGTGGATCGTATTGTGATATAGTAAAAAAGAAAAAAGGGGGCAGGCAGCAATGGCGCACAGCAAAGAAGAAAAGAATAAGCGTTTGATGCAAATACTATCAGATAAGATCAAGCATCAGATGAAAGTAAATGACGATCTGGGACTGATAGCAGAAACAGTGAAGGATCTTGCATGCATTTATTTCGAAGAGTCGATGGAGAAAGAGTGTCTCGATACTGTTGAGAAGTATTCTGATTATGTTGTCTCCAAATTCGGCGAAGATAGCATTGAGAACTTGCGAGCAATGAGCACACTTGCCATTGCATATTACGAGCTAGGAAAGATTGATCTATTCGATAGCTTGGAAGAAAGAATTGAGATCCTTGCTAAAAAAATAAGCTCTGGCTCAAACATAGAATGTCTTATACAGTCAATTGAATATCCTGCATGTGAATTTTCCGATGAAATAAAAGAAGAATCCAGCTTTGATGAGATAAATAGGCTTAAGTTTTTAAGTGTTGTTGAAAAGTTTGTTTCCAGTTGCGAGTTGCTAGACGATTCATATACAGCATTGGATTTTCTTGAAGCTCTTATAGCTAAATGGCCTGAAGAGACGATTTTGGATAAAGCTATCAAGGGACGTCTTTACAAGGACCTTGCTTTATGCGATGAATTGGAACAAGACTTTTATGCATACTTGGACCATATTGCAAAGGCTTTGGATTTATTGAAGGATAGCATTGGAATATACAGTAAGACATATGGTCGATATTTCCTTGACTATTTACATGCATTTGATGCAACTGAACAATTTGATAAAGCCTATGATAATGCTAGCGCTATGCTTTCTCTATATGAAAGCAAATGTGGAAAAGATGATGCATATTGCTCCCAGTTGAGAACTGAGATGGCTATTTCTCTTTTGCTTATGGAGAAATTTGATGAATCATTTGAACTCGCAAACGATAACTATAAGATTAATGTTGATAGCTTTGGAGAGAATTCAAAGCTGGCGACAATAGCAGAGAAAGAGCTTGCTGATTTGTATTTCACGTATGGCGAAAGTGAAAAGGCCGCAAAGCATTTTGAAAATGTAAAGACAAAGGCCAAGAGCTTTTTTGATGTTGGCTCTGATTTCTATAACAATGTAGTAAGCAAACTTGCTGAAAGCTATACAGAGTTGGGAGAAGGAGAGAAAGCACTCAATGAGAGTCTTGGGCTCATTGACAATCTAGAGGGCAATGGTGAAACCAATAACGAAAAGATTCTCAAAGCACATTATCTTCTAGGCCTTTCTTATAGGGACATAGGAAAATACAAAGAAGCAATGAAGGAGTTGAAAGAAGTACTCAAAAGGCAACTTGAATTCTTTGATGACGAAGAGGATCGAAATGTTCTTGAAACTCAATTGGCTATTGCAACAGTGTATGACAAGCTTGAGCAAGAGGCAAAAGCTCAAGAGTTATTTAGGAAAGTTGCCAAATTGGCATTCAGGAATTTTGGACCTGAGTCTGCTATCTTTCTTGACGCTCTTGAAAGGATTGCGTCCGATGAAGAGAATCCATTTTCATTGATTGAGGACGATTTTTAAAAATGGCATGCATTATAGAAGAATTTGGAACTCTCTCTGATGGAAGAAGTGTATCGAAGATTACAATCTCAAATGAGGATGCTTTCGCATCATTTCTTACATTCGGTGCGATATTCCATTCGTTCTCATCTTATGGTAGGAATGTCGTAGTTTCATTGAATAATGCAAAAGATTATGAGAATGTTTCTGCTGGCAAAGTTATTGGACCATTTGCCAACAGGATAAGCAATGCTTGTTTTTCTATAGATGGAAAGGAATTCCATCTTGATAAGAACAATGGAAGGAACAATATCCATAGTGGAAGTGCAAATATAGGGAATCATATTTGGGATATTGAAGCATTCGATGAAAATAGCGTGACTTTTCATACTAAGCACAAGGAAGGTGATGGTGGAATACCTGGGAATATGGATTTCAATGTTAAATATTCCCTTGTTAAAAGAACGCTTAGAATTGATTATGTTGTTTCTAGTGATGCTGATTCTATTATCAATCCAACCAATCATGTTTTCTTTAATCTAAATAAGGACAACAAGCCAATTTTGAACCATCAAGTTGAAATAGATGCAAGTTGTTTTATAGATGTGGATTCAGAGTCGCTTCCCCAAAAAATAGTATCTGTCAATGGCAGTGATTTTGATTTCACATCTTTTCACTCTATAGGTGAGAGAAGAAATGGTGTTTACGACAATTGCTTCGTATTCGGCAAAAGCCATGAATGTCGATTGAAGGTGGCTGATTTGATGCTAATTGCCAGAACAGATAGACCAGCTATTCAGCTCTATACTGGAAAATCCCTTTCTTTTCCTGATACTAGTCGAGGAGCGATTGGGCCATTTGGAGGTGTAGCACTTGAAACATCTGGCTACATTGATGCTGTAAATCATCCAGAGTTTGAGAGTGCTTTTATCAAGAATGGAGAGGTTTTCAAAACCTGGACAGAATATGAAATCAGGAAATAGCATCAATTCTCGTTATGGATTACTATTTTTATAGTATTCTTGAAAAATGGGATG
>ERZ808274.199-NODE-199-length-35225-cov-4.422974_pt1 | contig 35225 bp, 55 predicted proteins | sample MGYA00521277_ERZ808274 | MGnify/ENA primary metagenome ERZ808274 (study PRJEB31516, sample SAMN03275597) | gut metagenome | biome: mammalia-associated habitat; material: feces | host: Papio cynocephalus | place: Kenya | collected 2012-07-28 ... | reverse complement strand
CAAGCGGAGGTGGAAGATGACACATTGTGAGAATTGCATACATTGGTCAAGCGGATATTGCAGACTGCACAAGAAAGAAACCAATGACGGTGCAAGTTGCGATAAGGCGGAAGAATAAAAATAATAGTCAAAACAACGATTATTTTTTCAAAAAGGAGCGTAAAAATGAGGAAATCAACAAAAATATTGGCAGTAATAGCGATTATTGTTATAATTATGCTGTGTCTAACGGCTTGCAACAGCGCAGAAGAAACAGCGGACGTGGATAAGACATTTGACGAGCGTGTTATTGAGGCGGCACTTGATGAACTCGACAAAACATCGGAACGGAAAGAACTTGTGTTCCTATTCGGCGATGGGGAATCCAGCGAATACTTACTCATCACCGACGATGGCGTGTACTTGATAGGAACAGACAGCGAGTGCAATGTCGATGTAGAGAAACAACTTTTGTAAAAAATACCCAAGTGTACACCCGAGTACCTATGTGATTTTATAAAATGATAGTGTGGAAATGGTAGGGAACGTTAAAAATCCCACATTTCCATATCTATCCCTCTTCATATAGGCAGAGCCTCGCGAGTGTTCCTTGCGAGGTTTTTGCTGTAAGGACGGCATATGGCAAACTTCGACGAAAACAAACACCCACGTGACGACGACGGCAAGTTCACGGACGGCAACGGCTCACGGTGGACTACATCCAAGAGAGATTACTCAAACGTGCAAGGCGGTGAGGCTCAACGTGTCTTTGACGAGGCAAAACAACTCGGAATCGATACAAAGGGCATAGACAACCTTGACGTGATAAAAGCGAAAGTCGAAGAAAAGAAAAGATTGCAGTCGGACGGGGAAAGTGGTAAAATAAAGCAAAGGAACGGATTTATTGACATTCAACTATTTGCACCGGGTATTGATAAGCAATCCCGAAAAGAGTTAGAAAAAACAATTAAGTCAACCGAAAAAAAGATTGCAGAGCACAAAGACAAAATCCAAAACCCAAGAAAGCATTGTTCGGATTGGGATGAAATCAGTCAAATAAAAAAAGAGGGCAGAATAAGATTTTGGGAAAAAGAAATCCAAAATCAGTCAAACCAACTTGAACAAGCAAATAAATTATTGAAGGAAAAGAGAGATGGAAAACAGTGATGAAATTTTGACAACCATAAGCAATTCGCTCAAAAGGTTTGAAAAAGACCACGTTGACGAATATATAGAAAAGAAAAAAGAAGACGCATACTATCGTGACGTTCTGCAAGGTATGTATATGGCGATTGCCACAATCAACAATGACCTTAATTGCAATTTCGGCACAGACGAAGTTTCTAAAATGCTCGGTTTTTACCAACTAGCAGAAAAACTCGAAAAGAGTATGTAACAGCGCACTCGAATGAGTGCATAATGCGAGTGTAATTCAATGGTTAGAATCTCGGTCTTCCAAACCGGCTATGAGAGTTCGATTCTCTCTACTCGCTCCACGGATGATTGACGTAACGGTATCGTAGCGGTTTGCTAAACCGTCCGAGAGCAATCTCGTGCAAGTTCGACCCTTGCATCATCCGCCAATTTTTATACTAAAAGAAATAGCACATCACAACGGTGTGCTTTTTTTATACCCAAAAACAAGGTGGGATATGGAAATTATCAAGTTAAAAATCACAGACGTTAAACCGTATGACAAAAACCCTCGCAAGAACGATGGTGCAGTTGATGCGGTTGCCGAAAGCATAAAGCAATGTGGATATTGTGCGCCGATTGTTATCGACGAGGACAACGTCATCTTGGCAGGGCATACACGGCTCAAAGCATTAAAGAAACTCAAATACAAAGAGTGCGAGTGCGTCCGTAAAGTCGGTATGACCGAAGAACAAAAACGCAAATATCGTTTGTTGGACAACAAAACGAATGAGTTTGCGGATTGGGATACCGACCTGCTCAACGGTGAACTTGAAGGTCTTGATTTCCTCGGCTTTGATTTTGGTTTTGATATTACCGATTTAAGCGAACCAAAAGAGGTTGTGGAGGACATTGCGCCCGAAGTCGATGAAGAAAGCGAATCCATAACGCAACTCGGCGATATTTGGCAACTCGGTGATCATCGTCTTATGTGTGGCGACAGCACCTCCGCAGAAAATGTCGCACGTCTTATGGGGGGGCAAAACGCAGACCTTGTTTTCACCGACCCACCGTATGGAATGAATGCAGTTTCAAAAAGCGGAGTGTTATCCAAAAACTATAAGCAAGATATTATGAATGACGACACAAATGAAGTTGCAGTTTCCTCATTTTTGTTGTCACAAAAACTTTTCCCAAAAGCAAAGCAGGTTTGGTTCGGCGCAAATTATTATACGGAATGTTTGCCGAGTTCCGAGTGTTGGGTTGTTTGGGATAAGAATAACGGGGCAAGCGATCAAACCGATTGCGAACTCGCGTGGACAAATTTCAGAAGCGTTGTTCGTCAATTCACAATGGCAAGCGAAAAGACAAACCGTGTTCATCCAACACAAAAACCCGTCAAGTTGTTTGCGGAAATAGTTAAGAAATTCGAGAACAAAGAACGATTCGATACCGTAGTGGATTTATTTGGCGGCAGTGGCTCAACGCTTATCGCTTGTGAACAATTAAAAAGAAAGTGCTTCTGTATGGAACTCGATCCGAGATATTGCGACGTGATCGTTAAGCGTTGGGAAAACCTAACACACAGAAAAGCAATTCGTAACAGTATAGAACAGGAGAAAACCAATGATTGAAAAAGTTAATCCGGCGCATCCGGACAAGATAGCCGACAGAATCGCAGGGGCAATTGTGGATCTTGCGTATTCAATCGAAGAAACCCCGAAAATTGCAGTTGAAGTTCTTATCGGACACGGCAGTTGTTCTATTATCGCAGAAAGTTCTGTGTATATTGAAAATTTAAAGGTTCGCGATATTGTTTGGCGAATTACCGGGCAAATGATTGCGGTGAACTTTAATCTTGTAGCACAAGACGAACACCTTGCTGAAAATCAATCTCACGGGGTGCGTTGTGGTGATAACGGAATTTTTAGAGGCGTGCCACTCTCGAACGAGGAAATAGTGCTGTCGCATTGTGCTAGGGAAATATACAAAAAATATCCAACCGATGGCAAATATATCCTTGATGGAAAAAGCGGTCGTCTTATCATCTGTCAAAGCAACGCAAATATGGCAGACCTTGCGAAAATATCTCCTAACGCAGAAATCAATCCTTTGGGGAATTGGACGGGCGGCATAAATGTTGACACAGGAGCAACCAACAGAAAACTCGGTTCGGATATGGCAAAATCGGTTACAGGCGGTGGGCTTCACGGCAAAGACCTATCCAAAGCGGACGTGAGCGTGAATATATACGCTTTCCAAAAGGCGCAAGAAACAGGGCAAGTTGTTGAACTTTGTTGTGCAATTGGCGACGACAGCGTTGATGGTAAGCCTTATTCCGAAATCGTGGAAGATGCGAGGAAATATATACAGTCCATTGGTGGCTTTGAGAAGTTTGCCGAGTGGGGATTATTTTGATTAAACATATGGAGCGGCAACAATTATGGCACAGATGGGAAGACCACGAATTGAAATAAACAAAGAAGAGTTTGAGAAACTGTGTGCTTTGCTTTGTTCGGAAGAAGAAATCGCCTCGTGGTTTGACGTGTCTGTTGATACTCTTTGCCGTTGGTGCAAGCGTGAATATGGCGTAACTTTTGCGGAAATATATAAAACAAAGAGCGAAAAAGGCAGAATAGCATTGCGCCGCTATCAGTTCAAACTTGCTGAAAAATATCCTGCGATGGCAATCTTTCTCGGCAAGCAATATCTCGGACAGCGTGATAACGTTGATAATGCCGAGGGTGTCGATGAGGGCGTTCCGCCAGTCATAAACATAATGGACTGTTCAAAGGACGGTGAGGACGATGAGTAACGCCGTAACCGTTCCTAAACTCTATTATCCGCTCTTTGACCATAACGTAACCGAAGTGGTTGAACCGAGCGGTAGATGTACTGCAAAGACCACAAGCAACGAGATATACGCCGTTACGATGATGATGGCAGACAAGCGCAACAACGTTTGGTATTGTCGGGCAGAGAAGGGTGACATTCGCGAAACGATATTCTCATCGATGATAAACACGATTCAGCTGATGGGATTAGAGCGAATGTTTGTATGGTCGTTATCGCCGTTTCAAATCACTTGCTTGCAAACGGGCGCGAAATGCTATTTCAGCGGCATAAACGGCAAGACAGACGACGATATGACGGCTACAAAGGGATTTACCCCGAACGGAAACACGCTAGCTTTGTGCATACTTGACGAATCAGACCAAGTCAAGCATTTCAACCATATCACGGCGTGGGAAAGCACGGCATATCGTTTTTTGCTTCCTCACGGCAAAATGGTGTATGCCTACAACCCGCCGATGAACCGACATCACTGGGCATATACGTTCTTCGGTGACAAGGTCAAGAACGGCGCATCGCGAATCTATGCGACTTGGCGAGATATATACAAACTCTTGCCGATTAAGACCATACAGCAGATAGAGAAGTTTGCGAAAAACGACCCCGAATATTACCGTTACTGGTATTTGGGCGAACCCGTGAACTTCAAGGGAATGGTTTATCCTCAATTCAATCGAGAGAAACAAACGAGAGACATATTCGAGTTTTTTGCCGAGCGTGACCGCATTGTTGAACTTCATATCGGACTTGACGAGGGAACGGCATTTGACAGCACTTGCGCAACACCGATAGCGATATGGCAGAGCGGGCGTGCGCTTGTTCTCGATTGTTTGGAAATAGACCCCGTTAAGACCGGACAACTTGCGCCGACGGAAGCGAGCCGCCGCCTTTGGGAATGGTTGCAGGATTTGTTGCTGAACAAATTTCCGTTTTTGCAAAAAGTCCCGCGACGGTGGATATTTGAAAGTGCAGAGGGCGGACAACAACTGCGTTTGCAGTTCGTCAATGACTTTGGCGAGGATTGCCGCCTCGTAACTCATAAATCAATCACGGGCGATATAAAGAGAGTAAGAAGTATGCTGAACGACGGCATACTTTTTTTCTACGATTCGCCCAACGTAAACACAAGACAACTTATGGACGATATAGAGGGTTATGTCTTTGACGAAAAGACAAATTTGCCGAAGAAAGGACAGCGTGACGATACTATCGATTCGCTCGAATACGGCACGAAACTCTACTATGACAATCCTATCACAGTAGGAGGTTAAAATGGCAAACACTTATCAACCGACGACGGCTTGTACGAATATGGCGTCGAGGCGAATATTTAAGGCATATTTCAATGCTCGTTATCAGAATATGCAGAACATCGTCAACGACACCGTGTTTTATGCGCAAATACCGCAACGTTGGATTAATTACTACAACGCATACGTTCGCCAATGGCTCGAATGGTCGCGCGGCTATGTGCTTCAATTACATCGCCAAGACTTCTTCTCAACGGGTATGGGCTACACGGTTTGTGACATATTTGCAAGGGAATGTATGGGCGGCGGCTGGCGTTTGGACTGCAAAGACGACAAGACGGCGAAGTTCCTCGAAAAGTGGGGCAACGAAAGAATCGCACCGCTTTTGAGCAAAATGTTCTTCCACGCAAACGCGGGCGGTAATGCGCTTTTGGTGCTTACGCCGAACAACGGCGACATATATCCGTCCGTATTACCCGCAAACCGCTTTATCTTCGACATAGGAAGAAGCGGCAAGATTTCGTTTGCCATGCTGTTCAATCGCTTCTCAACGGACGACGACGCGTTCTACGCGATTGAATTGCGTGTTCAGAGAGGTAGCAGAGCGTATTACAAGGTCATTCTCAACCGAGGCACGAAGCAAGTGCTTGCTCCGACTTGGGGCAATGACGGTGGTTTCGTAACTGTACCCGACGGCGCAAAAGCACAATGGGAATATTGCTACGGCGACATCAAGCCGAACACTTGGTACGAATTGCCCAAAGCAATCGGCATAGGCGTTTACAACGTTCAGAATAAACCCGTTGCCGTGAGCATATCGGATTTGCCCGGGTATTCGGACAGCACGTTGCACACTGCGCTCGACATACTGTATTCGATAGACTTCAACTACACAATGCAACAACTTGATATGTATTGGGGCAAGACGAGGATTCTATTGCCAAAAGAAATGCAATCAATGCGTGTAGAGAATATCGGCGGAAAGAGTTTCATACCGCACGAAAGTAGGCTCATCGATAGTTTCGACGGCGACGGTGCATTGGGTGATGACGTTTACGCGAAAGTCGTGGATAACACGGCAGTGGACGGCAAACCTATTCAACCTGAATTTATACAACCCGATTTACGCGGCGAGGCTCACAAGTATATTCGCGACGCAGACCTTGAACTGCTCGCGTCAAAGGTTGGTTTGAGTTCTGCCACGTTGGCGAACCATTTGACCTATAATTCGCCCAAGACTGCGACGCAAGTCGTTGCGGAAGAAGACACCACGGCGACGAGCGTCAATACCAAACGTGAGTTGGCAAGCGTGGCAATCAACGCTATGCTTCGTGACATATGCTCGTTCTACGGTTTGCTCGGTGAAGACGCACACATTGTTTGGAACAGATACGGCGTGAACAGTCCGCAAGAAAATCAAGAATTGCTCGCGGAACAACAAGCGGGATTGCTTCCCAAAGAAGAATTTATCCGCCGCCGCTATCCCGACCTCACGGACAAGCAAGTGCAAGAATGGCTCGCCAAACTCGAACAAGAAACGCCCGCAATGGAACGTGCCTATAATCTCGGAGGCTTTTGATGGCAGAAGACCAAGAACAAAAGAAGCCTAACGCGCTCAAAGAGAACTTGCGAGAACAAACGATAATCATCGAGGATTGCACCGCCGATTTGAAAGCACTACTCAACAAACGCGTTTACGATGGCACGACGTACGAGCGATTTGTCAAAGAGGCGGATAACCTTATCGAGGACGGATTGAAAGAAGTTGCGGACGACGAAATGCGAATCAATGCACTATCGATACTTCGCGGCTTTGCTCGGCGCGAATTTAAGCGTTTGAGAGCCTCGCTTATGTCAAAAGTCGGGTTTTCGTTTCTTGCACTTAAATGCGTTTTGACGATATGGAACAGTAAAGACGTTGCGCCGAAACAAAAAGCATATAAAACGCTACAAACAATCGAACCGCAATTTGCAGATGTGCCGCAGAAGTTTGAAAGCGGTGTAGGGCAGTCTTGGCGATGGGCAACACCGCTCAACACATATATGCAAGACTATATGAAGACGGTGCGCCAAACAAGCGCACTTCTTGCACAAGACCGAGCGAAAGGCGAGGACGGATTAAGTTTAAGGCTCAAAAGCGAATTGTACGTCCGTGCCAAATGGCAAGAGGACAATATGCGCAAACTTCGCGAAAGCGGTGCAAGGCTTGTATGGATAAGTTCTCACGTCAACTGTTCCGAGCGTTGCGAACCGTATCAAGGGCGATTGTATAGCCTTGACGGGTCAAGCGGCGTTACGGAAGACGGTCATCAATTCCAACCCATTGAAACCGCGACAGACCGCTACACAACTACAAAGGCGGGCAAAATGTACAAAAACGGTACGCTGTCGGGATTTGGCTGTCGGCACTTTACAATCCCGTACAAACCCAAAGGCGAAACGCCGTTGACATACGATTCGAGCGAGATTGAAAAGGCACGCAAAATCGAGGAAGAACAACGACGACTTGAACGCGAAGTGTATCATGCGAGAGAGAACTATTATTCTTACAAAGGCAACGACAATGTGCGAGCGCGGACTTGGTATCGCAAGGCGGCGGAAGCAAAACAAACGTACATTGACTTTTGTAACAAACACGAGGTCGCGTGGTATCCCGACCGCATAAAAGTATATGTTTGAGTATGGTGTTATCTCAAAAGGTAGTCAAACAATATCCCAACTGAATCTTTGAACCCTGTCCAAACGGACGGGGTTTTTTGATGGAAATAAACACAAGGAGGAAACGCAGATGTTTCGATTCCTAAAAAGAAATAACAAACAGGAGGAACAACCAACAATGCCGAATTTTGAGGAAATTTTCGCCGCTATCGAAAAATTGAGCGACGAGGAAAAGAAGCAAATTCACGAGAAGACAGGCGATGACGTTGCTGCGCCCGAAACCACGACCGAAGAAGTGGCGAAAGCAAAAGAAGACATCAAAGAAGATGGCAAAGATTCGCAGTCCGAAAAAGACCGTGTGGACGAAAGTGTAGCCGCACAAGAAGCAAACAAGGGTGACGAGGATTCACAAGACGCAAAAGACCGTGTGGACGAGGCAGAGGGCGAAGACAAGTATGTCACACGCAAAGACCACGAGGAATTGCGCGCCGAATTTGAAGCACTCAAACAGCAATTCGCGGAAGCACAAAGCAAGCCGCGCGAAGTGGATAAGGACGAGGCAAAGAAACTCGACGACATCCGCAGAACTTATTTGAACTAAACAAGCCACAGGAGGAAATACACATATGGCACTTGTACAATCTTACGGAAACGTAGAGGGCATCATCAAAAACGTGTTGATGTCCAACGGAGCAACCCAGCAAGACCCCAACGGCAGATTTTACATCGACGGTCAAATGATTAACGTTGACCTTGCAAGAGCAATTGCCGAAGCAATCTACCTTTTTGAAGTTTATCAAAACGGTTTGAACTGCACGGCGAAATACACGGACGACACGAGACCCGGCGGCGCGGTGAGAGTACCGCTTGAAATGCCATTCGCGCCCTCGTCTCGTACTTTGAGTTTCGGCGGAAGAAAAGGTACGGACGGCAACGACGGCTTGTTCAACAAGAACGAACCCATTTTGCCGACCTCGGACGAGTTCCTTATTTACACCAACCAACTCAACGACCAAGACATCATTTTCCCCGACATCGCAAAAGAGTTTGTACCGCTCGACCTTATGGTCAATAAAATCAAAGGCTACGGCAAATCCGTTGCGCAAGACAGAACGGCGTCTACGACCGCAGAGGTTTTGCTCTACAACATCTTCCGTGCGCTCAACGGTGCAGAGAACATCATCGACAACTTTGACGGCACGCAAGACTTTGCATACGGCACACTTATTGCAAAACTCAACGCAATGTTTACGGATGGCGACCCCATCACGGGCGCACTCACTTTCCCGACGGAAGGTCGTTGCGTAATCGGTCGTTCGAGTTTCGTTTACGGTATGTTCGCGAAACCCGGTCAAAACGGTATCATTCTCAACGGCTCGGACTTGTCGCAGAGAATGCTCAAAGAATATGACCTCAACGCAAGTCTTTCCGAACGCAGATACGTTGGCGAGGGTTACAAAGGCGAGTTCGGCGGAATCCATTTCGTCGTTATGCCCGACCAACTTTGGACGTGGGCAGAGCGTTATATGGGACTTGCAAAAGGTTCGCTCGACCAAGTTCAAGCGATTGCATTGTCTGCGGACTCTCTCGCACTCGGCAGAGCGGTTGACTTCGGCGTGAAACTTCAAGATTCCACCTATCCGTATCCGCGCGGCATTATGGCAAGACCTATTAACCTTTGGGGTCACGAGATGTTCCGCAAGGCAATCATCATCGCCAAAGGCACGTTTACGACCGACAACCTCGTATCTCTCGGTTTCAGCGAGAACGAAAGACGTTACCCCGTCGCGCCCAAGTCGTTTACGGAAAATGCGAACAAGAAAATCACCGTTCCCATCTACGGCGCAGACGGCACAATCGTTGGTTATCAAGAAGTCGCACAAGGTCAAGAACCGAGCGGCGACAACTGGCGTAGCGGTCTCGACAAAGTTGCGGCAGTCGTTGCAAGCGTAAAGGGCGGCTCTTATTCTGCGGCACAATCCGTAACGCTCACTTCGGCAACTTCGGGTGCAACGATTTACTACACCACCGACGGTTCTACGCCCACTTCGGCAAGCACGAAGTATACGGCGGCAATCAACGTTGCGGCAAGCGAGACAGTCAAGGCAATCGCAGTCAAGAACGGTATGATTCCGTCTGACGTGACGACCGAAACCTATGTAATCGGCGGTTGACAACAAACCGATTGATTTCTTCTTCTTTTTGCAAGGGCAGGCTTAAAAACCTGCCTTTGTGCTTGCTACGAGTGTTTTTTACGCGGTGCAATTCCGCGAGCAAGCGAACACAACACATTCAAGAGGTGGAAACTATGAATCAACCTTTCAACGATACAATGATGATTTACAACTTTCAAGCGCACCGTTATGTGCTTACGGAAACGGCGGTGTATCAAGAACTCGGCATAAATCTCGACACGGAATTTGCTTCGTTCGAGCAAGATATACGCCAACGCAAAAAAGAGCGTTTTCTCAAAAAAGTTTCCGATACGGTTTACGGCTACATTTACCAAGATTCCACGAATACAAGGTTTTTGGAATGGATTTTGGCGTGCCGAGAGGACGTGCGCCCTGCGGTGCAAGAGATGTTGCTTGCGCAAGCGGAATATGTGTTAGAGGGCAACAACTTTTTGCAAGATTTCAGCGGCGTAAATATCGCCAAAGGCTCGGCGATGAAGAAAGACGATTTGCGCGGCGAAATTCGCATAGCGTTGCGCGTCGTCGAGATGTGCAAAGAGTATATCGGCAATCTTGACTTCGTTCTTAAAACAATCTTACCGTTGCCCGATGTGCCGCAACAATACTATCGCGTGGGGTACTGATTATGTTGGGATTGTCTAAAAACTCGGCGGACGTCATCACCGCAAAGCATTACAAAGAGGGCGTTTGGGCAATGTTGAACGACCCTGCGCAAAAGGCACAGTTGCTCGGCTCGCCAAAGCCTATATATACGAAATTCAAATGCTCGCTCGTCGGCGAATGGAATCGCGACAAGGGATACGTTTTGCAAAATATGCGTGTCAATTACGACGGCACGGTTATCTCAACCACACAACCCGTTAACATCGACAAAGGGGATATGATTCTCATTTTCGGCAAATGGTGGATTGTTGAAAACGTGACGTTTGATTTAACGTCGATAGCACCGCAAGGCGGCTATTGGTTGCCGATGAAAAACGCTATAACGCAAATACGAATCCGTGCAATTAAGGCAAACGGGGTCGGCAAATATGATTAGCCTTGAAGAACAACGTTCAATTATAGACGGTGCGCTTAATGCGTTCCGTTTTCACACGCCCAAAGACACTGGCAATATGCGCTACAACGCAACGTATGCGAAGTATCTCGGCGACGGCGTGTGGGAAATCGTGGTTGACGAATCTATCGCGCCGTATGTGCCGTATACCAACGAGCCGTGGATTGCCGAGAAATGGAACGGCAAGAAGAATCCCAACGAGGGTTGGTTTGAAAGGGCAACGGGATTTGTCGCAACTTACATCGCAGGACGACTGCAAGGAAGAATGGAGAAACAATAATGATTACGACTTCGCAACTGGCAATAGAATTACAAAATAGATTGAACAACTTTGCAGGCACACTAAACGGCAGAGACTACAAATTCATAATCCGTACCAACGCAAGCGATTACGAACATTCAACGGGCGGCTCGCAAAAGCAACTTGCAACGCTTCTAATCAACGGTTTGTTGATTGAGCAGACAAGCACGCCGATTCCGCTCAAAGGACTGGACAGCGTATTGTTGCTTCAAACCCTCAATATTTTGATTCCGTCCGATACGACGGGCGCAAAGCAAAACCGAATCGAATACGCTATGAACGCACTAAACGCGTTTGTGAGCGACGTAGCGGGCAATGCGGGCAACTTGTCGGACAGTGACGAAAACAACTACGCATACATTTTAAGCGTGTCCACACCGTACGTCGGACAAGAAACTATCGAAAGCGAAATCGGCTTGTGCGTTCCCGTGTCGCTTCAAGTATCGTGGCAACTTATCAAAGACGGCGTTCTTGCAAATAACGTCACGATGAAAATGAAAGCGAAAGGCTCGGCGGCTAATCCTACCGTCGTTGTGCTTATGGACGGTGCTATCGTTCGTACACGCACGGGTGATTCGTCGAACGTAGACGGAAGCGAGGAAATGAAAACCGAAGTTACGCAACAAGGCTTGACTATCAAGGTAATTATGCCTTACAAGCGCGGCGACGTGTCGGCAATGCTGTTCAGAGATATGCTTACGGGCGCACTGCAACGCGTATATGAACTTTCGTACACAGACGGTGACGGCGATACCGTGCAAGGTGTCAGCGCGTCGTGGGACGTTGTTGCGCGCGAAATAACCGCGTCTTTGACTTCGGGCAAGGGTATCACGGTTTCGGCGACTTTGGAAATCGCAAGGTGATATTATGCCGACAAAAGAAAACGGAAACGGAAAACAGCAGGAATATGACGCAAGCACGGGGCGATACAGTAGCGGCGGCGGATTGCTTAACACTGCAAAGCAACTCGGAATACAAATTCCTAATCGAGATTTAACGCAAAGCGACATAAGCAGGATAAAAGGCGAGGTTGCCGAGAAGAAAAGATTGCAATCAAGTGAAGATAGTGGTAAAATAAAACTATCTAAGCAAGAGTGGGCGCAATACTACAAGATTATCGGCGACGAGCAACACGGTGATTTCGTTTATCACACACAAGACGGTGGTCGAGCAGTACGCCTTGAAAACAAAATTGTTTTTGACGACGGCAATTTTGAAAATCCAACAGTCAAAGATACATACCAATTTGCGAGCAATGAAGAAATGAACTATGCATTTTCTTATTGGGCGAGAAAAGGGGTTTTAAGATGACAAGAGAACAAGAAAAAGCATTAGACATTTTTGCGGAAAAAGCAAAGGATAAGGGGGTTCATATTATGATTTGTATGATTGCTACAAGTATTATGCTGAGTAGTGAAGATTGGCATTCGACCCTCAATGACATCAGTGCAATTCTCGACGATAGTAAAAATGCAGGGGAATTTGAAAGGCGGTTAATTAACAAGTATCCAGGTCAATCTGTTGCAAAACAAGGTTGAGTATGTGCGATGAAAGCTAACAAAAACAGATAAAGGATGCAGAACAAGCGTCCTTTTTTTATGCGATAACAAAAAAAGAAAACACCGCCCACTCTTTCGAGTGTGTCCAGACTGGCACATAGTGGAGCAGTTGGCTGGTAAAAAACAGTATTTTCATATCTATATTATACGCACAAAACGCGAAAAAAGTCAATAGAGGATTGAAAAATATGGCAGAATATAAAATCACGGTCGATTTTAAGGGTTCGGGGGGCGGCGGCTCTAAAAAAGAAAAAGGCTACCAGTCCGTTTTCTCTGAATGGGCAGACGATATTAAAAGCGGTATCAGCGACATAAACGGCGGTGACAGCAAATTCAACCACTTTGTGCAAGGCGTTCAAGCCTTTGCCAACGCCATTCCCGCGGCGCAAATAGTCAAGTCGGGGTTTGATTGGCAAGTGTCGCTTATCGGTCGTTATCGAGGCTCACAGCAAGCGCAAGACGTTGCAAATGCCACTATGACGATAGCAGGACAAGTCGGCGGTATCGCTTTGGCGTTCGCAACTGGAAACTACGTCGCGGGCGGACTTATGACAATCAGCACCGTACTCGGCTACGCAAGAGAAGCGGAAGAAAACACCTACCAACGCAAATGGGAAAACATCGGCAATACTATTGGGCGAGAGCGAGCGGGTGCTTCTTTCAATCGTTCGAGGACAGAGGGATAAATATCGCAATAATCTTCTTAAAATTGGTTGACATATGCGCATAAAATGCGTATAATAACATCAGAATATAGGTGTTGCAAATGAAAAGAAAAGATTTGATTAGGCTTTTAGAGAAGAACGGCTTTGTGCTTTTGAGGAACGGTGCGAATCACGATGTGTACAGCAACGGAACGAGAAACGAAACCGTGCCGAGACACAACGAGATTGCCGAGTTGCTTGCAAAAGCGATAATCAAACGAAACAATTTGCAATGAAGAGGTGAAGAAGATGAAAGCAGTATTTCCGATAGTTATAACGCCGTGCGAGGATTACTTTGTAGTCTACGTTCCCGACCTTGAAATAAACACAGAGGGCAAGAGCGTTGCGGAAGCAATCGAGATGGCGAGAGACGCAATAGGCTTGTGGGGAATTTGCCAAGAGGATATGGGCAAAGAAATTCCTACGTCGTCCGAAATACCAAAAGCAAAGGGCAATGAAATAGTCACGCTTGTGGATATTGATTTCACAAAGTACCGCAAAATGCAAGACAATCGAGCGGTTCGCAAAAACTGCACGATTCCGTCGTGGCTTAATGAAATGGCAGAAAAGGAACAAATCAACTTTTCAGAAGTTTTGCAAGAAGCCCTCAAAAAGGAACTCGGCGTGGCGGTCTGACAAGCGTTTTCAGCAACAATAAAAAAGAAAGGACACTCAATGGGTGTCCTTTTCCTTTGTCAGTTCGGCAACTTGCTTTTCCAACTCGGCGATTCGCTCGGATTTGGTCAGCTTGTGTTGGCGCGGCTTCGGAAGCAACTGCGCATTTGCACAGTACAAGATTGCAAAAATTAAGAATATCAGCGTTGTGTAGAATCCGACAAAGGGTATCGATTTACTTTCAATGCAAGCGATCACAACCATTATAAGATATAACGATGGCGTTGTTATCAGCAAAACTTTGTTTGCTTTGTGCTTTACAAAATAGTTGATGAGAAAAGCGATGGCACAGCACAGAATAACGATAGCAATAATCGAAAGAACTCCAATTAATATGGTACTTGTCAACTGCGCATTGACATATTCTTGATATGAAGAATAATAACGTTCATAGTATTTGTAGTTTGACTTGAAGAGGGCAGTAGACGTTATTATTGCAGGCAAAAACACATAATAACAATAGGATAAAGCCAGTTTGGCACTATGAAACATAAATTTTTGATAAGCCAACGGGGAAATGAATCCTAAAAACAGAAACAAAAACATCATAGGAAAAATTATTTTTCCGTACTTATCAACAAAATTTGAATAACCAATGCGTTCGCGCATAAGCACACCCCCTATTAGTGTGCTTTTATTTTATGCTAAAAAGGAGCAAGTGTCAATGTTTAGTTACCAACCTCAAATCTATGAAAATGCTCAATGGCAAGCATTGTCGCCGTGGGCGCGTCCTTTCACGGACGGAACGGCACTCAACGACGTTCTCGACGCGGGGTGTATCAATCTGTCTCTTTCATCGCGTTACGACCCGATTAAGCCGTTTACGCCTATTCGTATAATCATATCAGAAAACGGTGTTGAAGTGGATAGAATATACCGCCTCGTTTCGTCTACAAAGCGTACGCGGCGCACGTTTGCACCGTCAGTCGGCGCAAAATACGATTGGACGATTAATACTATCGAAATCACAAAGGCTATGGAACGTCGTTTTATCGGTACTTTGACAAGCACAAGGTATTTGCATACGGATTACGCAAGTGGTAGTTATATAGCAACATATGTACATTCGGGTTCAGATTTGGAACCCGATGGATTTGCTGTAAAAGGGAATTTATTTACGCCAATAAGTTTGGGCGACGCTTATATAGTTCCATCAGACGCAGATATGTTTACTTTGCCAGAAAATACAGTATTAAAGGGCGATTGGTATATAAATAGTGCTAAAATTTATATTAAAGATGTTAACGGGAAGGTTTTAGTTGAAAAAGAATCGACTTCTGGAAGTGTACCATCTTTTTCATATACACCAACAGAAATAGGGACATATAGCATAGTATATGATTTGGACGTCATTCAGTATAATAAGCTAACTATTGAAACCACTCATTGGAATCCAATTTATACTTTCGCAATATCCGCTTTCTCGCAGATCGCCCCCAAGACCCAACCCACAATCACGTCGGTGTGCCAGAGGCTGTTGTCGGCAGGTATAACAAGACGCGCGGGAATACAAACGGGCGTAGCAATTCAAAAGCAAGAATATGTGCTTGACGAGGATTTTGCGGAAGAATACAAGAATGTCACCGCGCCCGAATTTTCGTTCACAAACAGCACGTTATTTGAGGCTTTGGCGCAAGTGGGTGGATATATCCACGCAATACCGCGCCTTGTTCCGTTGTCCACAACGGACGATACGCATTACAAGGTAACGTTTGACAAACTCGGCGGAAGCGAGCAAGCACCGACTATGCCGCCGATGATATACCAAGACAGCACGATTGACGTCAACGAGTGGTGCGGCAAGATAGCCTCGCCCGCGCAAAACCTTTGCAACACGACGGACGAGGGCGGTGCTATAACCGAACTCGGCAACGACTATATAACGGTGCGCACAGAGGTCGGCAATATCGAGATAAACGGCGACAACGTGCTTATACGCACATCTTTGCCGATTCAACAACTCATAAAACTTGAATGCGGGTTCATTCCCGATTATAACAGCGGAAACACACCAGTCGGCGACATCACCGCATACGCATACGAAGACGCGGAATACAGCGTGCTTTCGTCTTATTGGGGTACGGCATATCCGTATTCAAAAGCGTGGGCATTGCGTTGGAAGCAAGGCGGCACGACGATAGACGGCTTGGTGTGGCGACAAAAGGACGTAACAACCATAGGCGACGCATTCCAAAACACGGCAATCGTCAATATCATAAACGCAAAGACTGGTTTGTCGTCGCTGAAATCGACAGATAAAGACGGTGAGTGGTATCGCAGACTTGCGTTCAAGGTGACATATGTGCCGATAGCGACGGCGCGCGTTGAGGCGGTCAAACCCGTGCTTACGGACGGCGGCGAAACGAGTAACGCGCTCGTGTACAATCAGGGCGCAAACGTTGCCGAAACGTCGTTCTACGGCGAGAAAATGCGCGGCGCAATAGCAAGGCTCGGACAAGACGTTGAACAACGCACATACGACATCAAAACCTATTCGCAAATGCCAAAGGTCGGGCAGATACTCGACGGCAAGTACATTGCGACGATAGACGCTGAATACGACATAACGCGCATTAGAATCACCGTAACACTTGCAAAGAACTTCAATCAGTTGTCGCAATTCGTCGGCTTGAACTCGAACTACCGCTTGTACGACATCTCGGAAAAGCAGAGCGTTGAACGTCACATACAATATTCCGAACGCATAATCGTTGGCAAATCCGCTTATGCGAGCGTTTATTCTTATCAAGACAGTAAGGGCAAAACCCGAACGTCGCGTTATCAAACTATATTGCGATATTTCACCATTATGATGAAGCGCACGTTTGACAGAAATGCTTGGTCTGCCGACGAAAGCGATTATATCCTAAACAAGATAATGTGTGCGTGGACTGTGTTTGATAAAGATACAACGAGTGCTAAATTCGATGGGAAAGGGGTATTGCTACCCGTTGTCGCTTTTCCGTTCGGGAACTCGATATGCTTCACCTTCTCATACTATGACAACTACGGCGTAGGCTTCCAAAGTTCGAACGATTACGAGAACGAAACAGACAAGGCGGCGCAACGTTTAGTGCCGTATACCGATGTATACGGCGAGATTTCCAAGTTGTCTTTTGAGATGAGCGATAAGGCGTGGACACCGTCATTAGACGACCAAAAAGACGGCGGCAAAGCAATGCTTTATCCCGAGGGCAACTCATTTGCCACCGCCACCTATGCACTTACTACGCTTGTAGTCACTGGACAACTTGACGACTATGCGCTTCAAATCGAAAAAGACAGCCGCGAAAAAATCGACGTTAACTATCAAGTGCATTACGTTTCCGACAGCAACGACATTGTAGTTTGTCCGGGGCTTGCCTTGTTCAATCCTTATGTGAGCAATGAGGCGGCAATCCTCGAACCCGAAAAATTCTATGTGATTTGGCAAAAGCAAACCATCAACGCACTGAAGAGGGATATAGTGGCAAGCCAGTCGATAACGGTTCAACAACTTTCGTCTGCAACGGCGTGGGAAGTGAATTTCGGTTCTTTGTCGCATGCAGTTATGATTAACGGTATTTTGAAATGGAATCCGATGACTTGCCCGATAGATGGTGCAAAGTCGTGGGCGATTTGCAAAAAAGTCGGAGCAAATCGTTACACTATTCTGTTTGGACAAAACGTTAATATAAACTCGGGCGAAACCACAGAATCCATATATTTTTCGGCGGTAATTCCCGAAGATTATCAAGAGGTAGATTTTAACGCTACGGTATAACAGACCCTCGTTTCAGAGCGGGGGTCTTTCAATACTAAAAATAAACTAAAAGGAGACAAAAAAATTATGCTTTTCTTTTTGAATCTTGACGGCACGGTCACACGCTCTGATACCGACCACGTCTATCAAGGACAGAACAAAGTAGCAAACGTTGAGTTGTTTACGCAAATTTCACCTGCGCAAACGGCACTACAAGTCGCGTTCACGTTGCCGAACGGATTGACGACTACATATGCGCCTATGTCGTATGTGGGTGCGTACAGCGTTGACGAGAGCAACCAAAAGCAAGTCCATCGTTGGAAACTTGCCGTGCCGTATAACGTGACGGAATATGAGGGGCAAGTCGGCGTATCGTTCAACGTCTTGCTGAACGACGGAACGAGCGGTGTCAATCAAACGACTTACACGAGTTCGTTTACGGTTGAGTATTCCGCGCTACCTATTCCGCCTACGACGGCAACAGAGGACGAACTCGGACAACTTTTGGATTTGCTCAACCTATATTACGCACAGAACGCAACATTGATCGGTGAAAAATTTTTCCAAATCGGCACGGTTGAAACCAAAACGCTTGCGGCGGGCGCAAATGCCAAAGTAGAGGTTGTGCAATCGCCAACGCCGGACGAAAAAGGTAACTATCCAACAAACTTCAAATTTGAGATTCCACAAGGTGCTGACGGTGTAGTTGGTGTCGATGTTGTGGGTGGTGGGAATGCTGTTACCGGTGCCGCATACAGCGCACGAGATAAATCGCTCGTTTTTACAAAAGCAACGGAATTTGCAACGGCATCGCAAGTAGATAAAAAATACACCAAACCATCTGGCGGTATTCCCGAAAGTGATTTGGCAGACGATGTGAAAAAATCTCTTGGCAAAGCAGATAGTGCATTGCAAAGTGCACCAGTAACATCAGTCAACGGACAAACTGGTGCTGTTCAACTTGGCGCAAGTGATGTTGGGGCGTTGCCGTCAAGCACTAAATTCGTTTCAAGTGTGAATGGACAAACTGGTGCTGTAACTAATATTGCTACAAAAGATGAAGTAAACGCAAAACAAAACGCTCTCACAGAAACGCAACTTGCGGCTGTCAATTCTGGCATAACATCTTCAAAGGTTACGCAATATGATGGATATGATGCAACAATTAAGGGAAAAGCGAACGCTTCGGATTTGCCCATAAAATCTGCATCGCTTTCAGGAACGACCTTATACTTAACATTGTAAAGGTGGTGGAATATGCCAATAGTAGTTAACGGAACAACGCTAACGGATGTGAAAGTTAGCAATTTAAGCATCACCAAAGTGTACGCAAGACAAGGCAACACAGGGACTTATATACTCGTATTTGAAAAAGGAGGAGCTATAACAGTGGCATTATATTTTTGTGGTAACTGGAAAATGAATAAACTAAAAGCAGACATAGATAGCTTTTTCAGCTCATTTAATACTGGGCTGGAACTTAATTTAGCAAAAAAAGTGATTATTTTCCCGCCCGCTTGCTATCTTGACTATGTCAAGTCAAAAATATCAAACGATTTAAGCAATATGATAGGTGTTGGGATACAAAATTTAGCAGTAGTAGCCAACACAAGCGGTGCATATACTGGTCAGATTTCGGCGGAAATGGCAGCCGACTGTGGGTGTGAGATGGCAATGATTGGAAACGCCGACTGTCGTGTTTATTTAGGCATAACAGATAGCATTTGCAACATTCAGATTAAAAGTGCGATTTCAGCAGGATTGGCGGTGTTGTTATGCGTTGGCGAACCAGAAGAGATAAGAAACGCAGGGACGCAAGAAGCATATGTTGCTAACCAACTTCAAACCGCCCTTGCGGGCGTGTCAGTCTCGGATTTTGAGAGCGGCAAAATTATAATCAACTATGAGCCTATATGGGCGATAGGAACAGGCAAAACTTGTAGCCCAGAAGATGCATCACAAATGTGTACCTACATCAAAAGTTGGCTTGTAAACACGTACGGCGCTGACGTAGCCGAACATATAATTGTAGTTTATGGTGGAAGCATTCGCGCATCTAATATAAATGATTATTTGTCGCAGCAAAACATCAGCGGAGCAGTCGCAGCAGGAGCAGCATTATCGCCTACGTCATTTGCAGAACTAATAAATATTGCGGGGGTGTGAATAATGAATTTAATAAAAATAACACAAATTGATATTGATAATTTTATTGAAAATCTGTGGGCAAACGGCGAGCGTGGCAACGACATCGTCATCACTCTCTACGACTGTCGCATTAACGGTATCGATTCTATCCCGAAAGCCGAATCCGCTTATAAAACGTGGGTGGAAAAGTCACAAATCAAGGGGGTATAACTATGGACGAACAAGTAAACGCAACGTTGCGTATCTCGGCAATCTTATCGCACGGCGCAGAGGGTGAGGCAAACACAAACAAGGATTATTTCAATGACCTTGCCGAAATCCTCGCTCTCGCAGAAGCGGCAGGGTTGACCAAAGAAAAAATCTACACGATTATCTCAAACTATGAGGAAATCATCGCCGACGAGCGCAATCATTCACAGAGGTTTAACGATCTTTTGGCGATGGTCAGCGGAATCGAAGCGAACAAAGATTAGGGGGTGCATATGGTAGACGTAACTATAACACTCGACAAAACGCACGGAAGGCTCTCAACGCGAGAGCCTTTTTTGTTGGGCGAAAACGAAGATTTGAGGATAAACCTCGTTTCAACTTTGGCACTTTCAAACGTGCTTATCAATTTCAAGAACGGCGACACGGTCAAACAATATCGCGTTTCCGAAAACCCGTTCATCGTGCCGAAAGAGGTCGTAAAACACGGTAGGCTCGATTGCGAGGTCAACTTCTGCGCTTGCGGTCGAATCGTCAAAACGTTCATTGTCGAGCCGATAGTGCTTTACAGCAAGGAAGCATCGTTAGTCGGACACCCCGAATTTGACTTGTTGCTTCAACACATCGAAGCGCAGGACGCGGAAATTCAAACGTTGAAAGAACAACTCGACGCAACCAAAGCACTTGCAGACAGTACCGCACAAGAGGTCGCAGATTTGCAACGTGCATTGGAAGATAACTAAAACAAAGCGGGTACGCACGCTAAAAAATCTATATGCTCACGTCGGCGTACAGGCACGAGCAAAAGGAGCATATTATGTCTATTGAACAAATTATGACTTACGTCGTTGCATTCTTGTCGTCCGCGACAGGCGCAACCGTCATCACTATTATCGTTAAGTCGATAGTAAACGCTATTTGTACCTACAAGACGAAGAAAGTCAGCCGTCTTACGGACGGTGACAAAAAGGAAATCTCGAAGATGGTCGTCACCGATGTGCTTACGGCGATTCAGGGCGGCGTAAACATCGATGTCGAAGCGATGATTGACAAGGCAACCAACAAGCGTTTGACCGCGATTGAAACGCAATTCAACGACATCGCGGGGCAGATGAACAAACTATCCGACATCGTTGTCGCAGAGGGGCAAGTCCTTTCCGAATTTAAGACACCGTCTCTCGGCTCTCGTGAATTGCTCAACGCTGTTTTGTCCGACCCATTGAAGAAACTATCGGCTCTACCGCTTTTGGAACAGGCTAAAATCGTTGTTGCACAGCCGCCAACCGAGAAAGCAGACGAACAACCCGTTGCCGAAAAACTAATGTATTAAGGCGGTGATGAGTATGAAACACAACGCAAAGTCCTTGATATTGATTATCTCGGAATATCTCGTACTCATCGCCCCCACAACGGGGTATGCGATTTATTGCTATCAAGACACGTTGCAGTATACGATGACCGCAACAAGCAAAGGTAGTTTTTGGTCGCTCGTCGCCGTGGCAATTTTGGCAAGTGTGCTTTTCGGAATTTTTCGCAAAAAATACGACCGTTATGTGCAAGGCTACGTCCAACAAAAGACCGACCTCGAAACGAACCCGACGAACGAATTGCTCATAAAGCGTGTAGCGCACAAGAAGAAGATTATCGACAACCTCGACTATGTTGTCGCACTTTTTCCCGTGCTTATACTTATGAGCGTTATAGGCGCGTTTCAGCAAGCAATAGAACAGTTGCTTATATTGTTGAGCGTGTTAGCGGGGTCGCTCGTCGGCAAAATCAGTCTACACCTATTGACGATTTTCGTCGAAGAACACGATATGCTAAAAAAGATAGAAAAGGACGGTGACGAATAATGGCAAACGATGAAAAAAGAAAAGTTTATTCGGGTATAAAGATAACACTCAACTCGTTCATTTCGCTCGGCGTTGCGTTGGTGGTTATGCTTATCGGCATATTCGTCATAGATAAATATAATGCCACGTTCCGCAACTCGCTCGAATACTGGGCGCAAAAAGTGTTTATGGGCGTTTCCACGTTCCTTTTAATGCTTTCAATGTCCAATATAACCGAGGAAAGCCGCAAGAAACACGACAAGGATTTTATAGACCGTGTTCACGCACTGGACGAGCAATACGTCGAGTTGATGTCTAAGAACCGCACAGTGGAACTTGAAACGTTTATCGAACAAATAAACAAGCGCAACAAGTACAATGCGTATGTTACGGCTATAAAGCGAAAACTCAACCACACCCGGGCGAAGCACCAAAAGCGTATACGCAAACTCGAAAGACTGTTGCTATTGACACCGCAAGAGGTTTGGGATAGTCCTATCCGCGTTAAGTATCACAAGGTCACGTTCAATCAACTTGTAGCGGGCGAGAGTGACGTTGCAAGTAAAGACGACGAATACGACTTGCTTGTTCACAAGGGGCGTTATACGGCGCGCAAACTCGGCTTCAAAGCATTATCTATAATCGCTTTTTCGGCTGTCGCGTTTGACTTTGCCTTTTCGTTTCAAGGGTTCACAAAAGAGATGATTGTGCCTTTGGTGTTCAAACTGGTATCGTTGCTCATAGCCGTGTATAGCGGTGTGTCTTTCGGCTACTCTATGATGGAACGCCGCAGGGCAACAGTCAAAAAGAAGTTGCGCATATTCTCGCAGTTTAACGAACGCGTGAATTTGACCGACGTTTCGGAATCCAAGCGATTTGAAATCGAAATACCGCAAGATATAATCGTCGAGAAAATCCGAGCGCGCGTGGCAAAAGAAGAAGCAGATGAATCCTCAAATGCTACACATATTGTCGAGCCGACTGCGCCGAATTTGCCGACAGTGGTTTATGACACCGAAGATTCGCATATTTTGGCGCGTTTTATGGCTGTAAAATAGCGATAAAAGCAGTAAAATTTAGACCGTTCACAAGTTATTGTGGGCGGTCTTTTTTTTATATGAATTATTACTCAATTATTACTTGATACTATATATAGTGAAGAAATTAATATTAATATAACATTATATTGTGTAAATAAAAAGTCCACCCCTCTCCACCAAAAACGCCAAAACCCTACTAAACAGTAGGGTTTTTCATTTTTTACATCTCTGTTTTTTGCGTGGAATTGCGCGGATTTGCGGGGGTTTTCGTGGGTTTTATTACCAAAAGTATTACCAAATTTTACAAAGAAATCACAACAAAGAAACGACTTTTAACTTGTCTTCTTCGGTGTGGTGTGCATAGGTCTTTACAACTTGTTCCAAAGTGTCGCCGATTAGCGCGGCGATAACACCGAAATTTGCGCCTTTTGACATCAGCAAAGAAACATATGAATGTCGTAAATCGTGTATTCGTATTTTTTTTACGCCAGATTTCTCTATACCATTTGTATAGGCTTCTTGAATGGCATTAAGCGATATTGGATTCTTTTCACCAAAAATGTAGACGTTTTTTATGTAATGCGCTTTTTTGTATGCCAGCCATTCATTGAGAACGTCGATTGCTTTTTGAGGCAACGGAACGAAACGCGACTTATAATTTTTTGTTTCGGTAATCCGATACGGCGAATTGTCCATTGTTTTGCGCGTGAAAGTACCGTGTATATATAGTTGCTGTCCATCATAGTCTTCTGCACGCAACGCTTGTAACTCGCCAACACGACAGCCACAATAAAACAGAGTGGTGAATAGTGCTTTGTATTTTATTTTGCCAACCGACGCTATGAATTGCTCAAATTCCGCTTCTGTCCAAATTTGGCGAGGTTCTTTATTATCTTTGCGTTTCGGCATTTTAACGCCGTTAAGAGCGTTTTCAAGACCATAATGCTCAACGCACCAAGAATAAAAGACGGTGAATTGCCCGTATATCTTCGACAGTGTTTTTTGAGTGTAGAGTTTGCCTCTGTATGTTTTTGCCCACAGTTGGTCTTGCCACTCGATTATGTCTTGCTTGGTTATCATTTTCATATCACGCCCGCAAAAAAAATCATCATAATGTAATTTTGCGGTATGAATAAAATCATACAAAGAACTTTCCTTGACGTTGTTTTGGGCATACCCGAGATATTCTCGGCGTGCGAGTTCATAGCGAACTACAACCTTTCCGTCGTACTTTTGAGGTGCGACAAGGTATTCTTCCATAAACTTTTCGTACGCCATTTTTGCGAGTTTTTTTGTCTTAAATCCCGAAAGTTTCTTTTGCTTACGCCCGTCACCAGTATTGACATAAAAATATATGTCGTACAGAGTGCCGTTCTTCTTGGTTTCGCGTTCTTGAATGTTGTACTTAAATGTGTTTGGCATAGTTTATATTTTATGATATAATCCTTATATAAGCCTCTACTGTTGTCGAATGCTTGCGCTGTCCGTGAGCGGTTTGTAGTCAACGTGGGGGTTTTAGATTTTTTCTGACACCTTTATTAGTATTGATATAAAATCAAATAGGCTGTAATTTTGCTGTTTATATAAAACAACTGCAAATTCAGCAGGTATGGCTAACAACTGTTTTAATTCCTCATAGAAACTACTTATAAAGAAATCAAATCGTTCTTTTGTTGTCAAATGATAGAATATGATTGCGATTGATATTATGTTGTTATATCTTAACGACTTTCCGTAGTTTTGTTTCAAAAACGAAACAAACGGATTTGTAGAACTGATAGCGAATTTCGTTTTGAAATTATACAACCTTAAATTGTGAGCGCACAAGTTTCTTATGTTCGACATTATACACAAAAAGTTGAAAAGGTCATCGGCGGTTATGGGTTTTCCGTAAATAGATGTTATGTGTGTGCAAATTTTGTTCTTTAATGGCATTTTTAGACAGAAGAAAAAGTTTTTCAAATCGGTCAGTGTCATATGCGATACAAAAACCCAAATTGGTATTTCGCCATAAACGTCCATATAATGGCGTACATTTTCATTTGATTTATCAGGGTTATCGTAGCAATTTTTGATTTGGTCTTTTAGCCTTTGAATAAGAGTATTTGCTGAATTTTCCAATTTTTGATTATATCTATTGTATGAATTAATATCTAAATAGGCATAACCATTATAGTTTTGCGAAAATTCATAAGCAATTATAGATTTTAGAGTGTTTTCAACGTCTAAAAGCAAAGCAAGTGTATTGTGTCGCAATTCTTTATCAAAAAGGTATAGGGTAGATAAATACTCAAATTTGGTATTCTCAACAAAATTATCACTTCCATCGATTAAGAATGCGTCTTTGTATCCGTTGATTACGTTATAATAGTTTTCTTTTTCTAAAAAACGTTTTGCACTCATTTCGTCTTCTATTATGAGATTGCGTGATTTTAGAATTTCAATTTGTTCGTCGTAAGTTTTGAATGGTTTTGTCATAAGCAAAAAGAGCCAACACATTGTGCTGACTCTTTTCACATTTGTTGGCTGTGCTACATATAGCGCACAGTACATACCACGAAGTGATGGAGTGGATATACCGACCATCAACTGTATGATACAAAATTATTTTATGCTTGTCAACACAAATTTATTCCATTAGATGAATAAAATTCAAGAAATTATGCCAGCATTTCCCCTTTTTTTATTTTTTAATACCTCACGTAACCCATATTCGGGTTGAGAATCAAATATCTCGAATCAGTTTTACTGCCTTGCCGAGTATGCGGAACTGGTCAAATTCGTTGGCAAAGATTCGCTTCGTGTCATATTCTGGGTTGTTTGGAACAAGGTCAACCCAGTTTTCGCCGACGGAATACACTACTTTTTTTATCGTCGCTTCGTCGCCGTTGTACAGAACAATCGCCGTCGTTCCGCTGTCTACGCTGTCGGTGCGTAGAACAAGCACGCGGTCGCCGTCAAGTATCTTCGGATACATTGAGTTGCCCCGCACTTGCAACACGAAATAATCGCTTGCAGGACGACCGCAAAGCATTTCAATAGGTATCGAAATAAGGTCGCCTGTGCTTAATTCTTCAACCGTTCCGTCATAACCCGCTTTGATAGTGCCGATGACGGGGAATGGAACGATAGCGTCGGGCGTGTACGCGTTATCTAATGTGTGCGTGGGGGTATCACGTCCAAGAAGATAGTCAACTGAAACATTGAATAAATCGGCAAGTTTTTTAATGCTATCATTATCTATTTTTACTTTCCCATTTTCCCAATATGAATAATTGTTTTGAGAAATACCAACATATTTAGCCACATCTTGCTGTGTCAAACCTTTCGATTTTCGTACCTCTTTTAATCTCAACATATATCACCTCTTTTGATTTTTATTATAAACAAAAATGATAATCACGCAAGGGGGAATATTTTTTATTGATAAATTATTGATAAAATCCTTGACATTGATAAAAATATCAATTAAAATATCATTACGATTGATAAAACAGCAACAAAGCAAATCACATTTCATTTATCAAAAACGGAGGGAAGAAAGATGGAAGATTTTTTCAAAATTGGAGCAATTGTCTTATCGATTATCGGTGTTGTGCTTTCGGTAGTAGCACTTCTTATGAATCACGGGATTATCCCCTCGTGAGCAGTCCAGTTTATAAAACAAACGAACTTTGAAAATTAAATATGGAGGTGAGGATAGTGAGTAATTCCGAACTGTTGAAAAAACTCAACAACCTCGCAGAACCGTTGTTTAAGAATGGCGTGCTTGATATTCATCAAGTGATTGTCATTGATAGCAATGGCGCGAGGATTGTACGAGAAGAAGAATTTGAGCCGTTTGCCGAAATCGGCGATTAGTAAATTCTTTGATAGGGGTATCTACCTTTCACAGCGGCTGCAAGGTATGTACCGGGGTGAGGGAATGAAACCAAGCGTTGATAGATACTTTCAGGGACATAGAAGTATTGATAGACGCTTCCGTTTAGGAACTCTACTTCAAGCACTTGGTTTTCATAACCCACCGAAGCAACGTTTGTTGAACTCACTGGGATTCTCTTCACGATGTTCACCTCCTTATTTAATATATAAAATATATTATAACATATTTTAAGGAGCAAATCAAGTGGAAAAACAAATCGTTAGCAAAGATGACTTTTTGAGCATTTTGAAGCAGTCAAAACTATCGTGTCGCGAACTTGCAAAAATCAGCGGCGTGAGGCAATCGACAATCGAAAAATGGGTTTATTGCGGCGCACAAATGTCGCTTGAAAACGCAATCATCGTGCTTTCCGCACTTGGTTACAAATTGACAGTAGAGGAGGGGCTATGACGTTTAGAGAACTTTTGAAAACAAAACGAATTACACAAGTTGAGATAGCAAGAATTATGGGCGTAAGACAATCTGCGGTTTCAGCGTGGGTATGTGGCAAATCGCTGCCGACGATGAATAAATGCAAACGACTAGCAAAAGTGCTCGGCGTGTCGGTCAAAACGCTCGTCGAATCGTTTGAGGATAAGTGATATGACCTACACCGAACGCGAAGCAATTATGAGCAAAGACGTTATGACGGGCGCGGATATTCAGAAGTTGCAGGGGTGCAATCCAACCCAAGCAAGCCGAATCCTCACCGATATCAAGGACGTCATCAGATTACGGGGTGGCAAGCCGCGTATCGACCAGCGAGGGAAACTGCACACGCAGGATTACTGCGATTACTACAACATCAAAAGATTTTGAGCGAGGGATAACGATGAAAACTTTTACAGAGCAAGAACTTAAAGAGATTTTGAGGAAACACAAACTTTGGTTGGAAGACAGCGACCAACAAGACGCAGAACGTGCGGACTTGTCGTGTGCGGACTTGTCGCGTGCGAACTTGTCGTGTGCGTACTTGTCGTGTGCGTACTTGTCGTGTGCGGACTTGTCGGGTGCGAACTTGTCGTGTGCGGACTTGTCGCGTGCGGACTTGTCGGGTGCGAACTTGTCGCGTGCGGACTTGCGCGATGCGGAAAACGTTCCGTTTATTCCATACGCTTGCCCGGACTTCGGCTCGTTCATAGGTTACAAAAAAGCACAAAACTTGATTGTGGAACTCGAAATATTGAGCGACGCAAAACGTGTATCGGCAACAGGAAGAAAGTGTCGGTGCGACAAAGCAAAAGTGCTTTCAATTCAAAACATAGATGGAACACCGAGCATTTTTACAAGCGTTGCAAGCGATAGAGATTCAAAGTTCATATATAAGGGTGGCGAGATAGTCACAGTTGATGACTTTGACGAAAACCGTTGGAACGAATGTTCGACAGGCATTCACTTTTTTATAAACAGACAAGAGGCGGTGAATTACTAATGAGAATCGACAAATGTATGAACGAACTTTCAAAGATGATATTTGAGCACGGCGACACTTGCAAGGTGATGGTCGTTATTGCCAAAAAAAGTGCGGAACAAGAAAGAAAAAGCAATTTACACCCGAGTATGACACAAGCACTCGCGCCGTTCACGAAAGGACTTGCAAAATGAACAAATACCGAATTGTAGAACGCGATTTCACGCTTTGGAGCGGCAAGTTTATTCGCAAAGAGTACATCGTTGAAAAATACACGTTTTTGAAAAACGGTTTTCACTTAATGGACTGGGTAAAAGTTACAGACTTTTGGCACAGGGAAGACGCAGAAAACTGGATTAAGAAAAAACTTTGTGAAGAACAAATCGACGATATGCGGTTAGCGGAAAGGGAAGCCGAACAGGCAAAACACCCAAAAGAACCACCAAAGAGAGTTGTACACCGTTACACGGCAGAATCGGACAGCATTCTTGAACCGTGGGGCGTTGGAAAAATAACGTCGCGCCTCGACCAAAGGACAGGCTCGGCAGATAGATGAGGGATATAAAAGATGAACAAATTTAGAACTTTAAGAGCGGACGAGTTGGATTGCCGCGTAGGAACTTGCAACGATAAAGGCTTTTCACTGCTTTTGTACAAAGACGCGAGGTGCGACCAAAGCATTTTAGACGAGACCGTCGGCGCAGATAACTGGCAACGAGACCACAAAGAGGTAAAGGGCAATCTGTTTTGCGGCGTGTCGATTTGGGACGAGAACAAAAAGCAATGGATTACCAAATGGGATTGCGGCGTTGAAAGCAACACCGAGAAAGAGAAAGGCGAGGCTTCGGACAGTTTCAAGCGTGCGTGCTTCAACTGGGGTATCGGCAGAGAACTCTATACAGCACCGTTTATTTACGTCAAAGGGAACACCGAAAGGAACTCGAAGAACAATCCCGTACCGACGTTTAAGCGTATGGAAGTCAGCGAAATCGAATACGAAGATGGTAAGATAACGCAACTTGTCATTTTGGGTGACGGACAACCGATATTTACATACGGCAAACGAGGCTCTCAAACGCCAAATAACGAACGCAAGGCAAAAACCGAACAACCAGTCGAGAAGAACGACGAACTCACGCTTGACAAGGCTTATGCGCTCACAACCACAAAAGGGAAGATGTACGGCGAACTCACCGACGACCAACTTCAATGGCTCGTTGAAAACAGCAAAAACGCAATGAGCAGAAAGGCGGCGCAGATGATTCTCGACGATAGGAAGACATCGGAAGATTTAATGCCGTTGGAAGACGAAGAAGGTTTGCCGTGGGATTAAGAGGTAACAGATGAAAATCAAAGCAACATTCACAAGAGCATTGCAGGGCGAGTTCGGCGCGCACGAAGTGACGTTCACAACGTACGACAAGAACGCCGTCTTGCAACTCAAAACGCAGGATAGGACAAAGCCGTTGAGCCTTGAAGTTAAGCAGTATCGGGAACAACGCTCGCTTGACGCAAACGCATACTTTCACGTCCTCGTCAGCAAGATTGCCGAAATGGACTATCAGAGCATTGACGACGTGAAACGACAACTCGTTTGTGACTACGGAACGGTCGCATTTGTTGCGCGAATCCCGGCAAGCGCAAATCTCGACGACATCTATAAGTATTCAAGGCTTATCGGTGAGAGCAAAGGCACGAAAGAGCCGTGCAACGACTGGTACATATTCAAGCCGACACACACGCTCGATACGAAAGAGATGTCAAGGCTTATCGAGGGAACCGTTCAAGAGGCGCAACAACTCGGCATAGAAACGAGAACGCCCGAACAACTGCAAGAACTCTTATCACTTTGGGGGCAAAAGGAAAAGCAATGATAATCGTTGAAGATACACGACAACAAACCACAAAGCACAAAAACATCGAGAAACACTTTCAGTCGATAAACCAACCGAGCGTGCGCTCAAAATTGATTGTAGGCGATTACGCGCGGTTAGACAACCAAACCGTGAGCATTGACACGAAGAAAGACATCGTCGAAATTTCGGGCAATATATGCGGCGGACAACACGAGCGTTTCAGGGCAGAGTGCGAACTCGCAAGAAAGTGCGGGATTCAACTGATTGTACTCATCGAAGAAGTGCCGCCAAAGGGTGATTTGGACAACTGGCAGTCACCGAAAACCAAGAGCGGAAAGCCACTCACAATGGTGAAAGGCTCGGTGCTTAAAAAGGCAATGGCGACGATGTCGGAACGCTACGGCGTGCGCTTTGAGTTCATCACAAAAGACAAAACGGCGCAAAGGATAATTGACATATTATCGACAATCTAACGGGGTGAATTATGGATTTTAAGAAACCTTTGACTGAGAATATGAAGCAAAAGGCGAGGGCGGTTGTGGACTATCTCAAAGCCAACGAACGCTTTGTCGAAAAAGAAGAATTGCGAGCCGTTATCGGTTGCTCAAACGAGCGCACGGTGCGTGACGTGATAGCATACGTTGCGCTGTATTATCCGATAATCGCCAACAGCAAGCACAGCGGCTATAAACTCGCAAGACGAATGAGCGACCTCGAAGACGTAAGGCAGACGTGGGCAGAACAATCGTCACGGCAAATCGAACTCGAACGCCGTATGCAACCGCTAATCCGCTTCTGTGAAAAGGCAGAGAAAAAACGTGAGGTGGGCAATGGCAGATTATAACAAAGAGCGGTTCTATTGGCTCAAACTCAAACGTGACTTTTTCAAGCGACACGATATACAAATCATCGAATCTATGCCGAACGGGAAAGACTATGTGCTGTTCTACCTCAAATTGATGGTCGAAAGCATAGACCACGAGGGCGAACTTCGATTTAGCGACACGATACCGTACAACGAGCAAATGCTCTCGGTGGTAACAAACACGAACATTGACATCGTAAGAAGCGCAATCAAGTTGCTGACAGAACTTGGAATCGTTGAGGTTTTGGACGACCAAACGCTCTATCTGAAAGAGGTAAAAGCGTTGATTGGAAGTCAAACGGCAGGTGCTGAAAGACGACAAATACAACGTCAAAATCAAGCCGAAAAATTGCTTGAACGACAAAACGGCGACAATTGTCACCCAGAGAAAGAGTTAGAGTTAGAAAGCTTGCTAAAGAAATTAAAAAATAAATTATCAAGCGCAGGCGCGTATGTAGGGGTTTTTGACGATTTGATTGACGAGATTTTGGAAGCACTTGTTGCCGGTACGGAACTCGAAGATGAAATCACGCTGAACGGAACGAAATACGGCGCGGAATCTTTTAGAAGAATAGCAGACCATTTGACGGTCGACCAAGTTGCGAAAGTGGCAAACAGGCTTTTACAGCGAAAAGGCGAAATACAAAACCGAGAAAAGTACATTCAATGTATGTTGGCAGAGTGTTTCGGGATAGGTGAGAGTGAATGAAAAACAACGTGAAAGCAAATATCTTACTGGCATTCGCCGCAATCTTGCTTATCGGCGTTGTGGTGAGCGGGGTGCTTGCAGTCATCGGAATCATACCGAAAGACAAGATATGGATACCGTTCATAGCGTTCATCGTCGGCGACATAGTGCTTATAGGCACAATGCTTAAAGTGATAGACGAAGTTGACGAGGACGAGCAAAACGACGAGTAAGGGGGTGCGATATGGAATATCAAAGACGAAAACCGAGCCGAAACGAGCAGTCGCTAAAAGCGGAAGCCGAGTTGAACGGATACCGCGCGAGGGTTGCGCAGATAATGCGATTGAAAGACCGTCGGCGAGAGATTGAAACAAACTATGCGGCAATCCGATGTATCGATTACAGCAAGTTGAGAGTTCAAGGCGGCGCACCGTTCAACGCTATGGTTGAAACCGCGGTGCAGTGGGCAGACATCGAAAAACAGATTGACGACCTAATCCACCAAAATGAACAAGAATTGCTGATGATTGAATACAAACTCGGCAAACTGACCGAACGAGAGCAAACCGTGCTTTTCAAGTACTACATAGAGGCACGAACGCTATTGCAAATCGCCAACGCTATGAATTACAGCGTTGACGGAATCAAGAAAATCAAGCACCACGCGTTGCTCAAATACGCGGAAATATAAAAACACAGAGAGGAAAAGAGAATGTTTGAAATCGAAATTTACAAGAAAGCAAAGAAAGACAGCCAAATCAGAGAAGAACTGGACAAAGATAGCACGAACGCGTTTATTTGTGTCTATCAATGCGACGACAAACAGACGCACATTCTTTCGGGGTATGATGAGGCGAATAAAGCCGACATTGTTGCACTGCTTGTGGCACTTGACGACATAACGGACGACCTTTGCAGAAAGGACAAACAAATCGCTTCGGCGTACGGCTTGTACAAACTCAAAAAGGCGGCAGGTATGCTCAAAGAATTGAAACTTGACGATGAGCAAGAGGAAAGCGGCGATGAGCAGAAAGATTGACGACGCAACCCTTTGTTGGCAGTGCGCCAACTGCACGGACGGCTCTAAATGCGAATGGGCATTGGGTCGTCCCGTGAAAGGGTGGGAAGCGACACCGACAGCCTATAACGACGGCGGTTTCGTAACACACTCTTTCAAAGTGACGAAGTGTCCGAAGTTTGTCGAGGCAACCCGCTATGAAATATCGATTTCGGCAATGTGCCGAGAAATAAACTGCAAAAGAGACGACAAACACGTTTTGCAAAAAGTTGCAAAGGCACTCGAATCGAAAGGATATGCGCTTGAAACGCACAATGGGAAAGGGTATTCGGCAACCTACGCCGTGAAAAAAGTATGACAATTCAAGAGTACAAACAACAACTATACGATGCGTGCATGGAACACATCTTCCTCGCACAGCAGGCTCTCGACCGATATGCCACAGCAAAGACCGACCGAGAGCGAGAATATGCAAAGATAGATAACTTACAACACCTTGCCGCTCACAACGCGTTGCAGTGGGCATTGTACAAGGCGAGTGAACTTGAAAAAGGATGAGGAGATAGAAAATGGCACTGATTGAATATCAACTCGATAAAAAAATCAACAAGGTTGAGAACGCTCTAAAAATCATACGACTTGGTGCATTATCACCCGAACCTCTTTATGTGTGCTATTCGGGCGGTAAGGATAGCAAGGTATTGCGCCGACTTATGGAAATGAGCGGCGTTGCACACGAACTGCATTACAATTTGACAACCGTAGATATTCCGTCCGTGGTGCGTGAAATTTTAGACGACAAAGAAGTCACGGTTGATAAAGCACGATATCAGGACGGCAAGCAAAAGACGATGTGGAATTTGATTGTGAAAAAACGAATCCCACCAACGAAGATATGTCGTTATTGCTGTGCGGAACTAAAAGAGGCGAGTGGTACGGGGCGTATATGCGTGACTGGTGTTCGAGCGTCAGAAAGCACTCGAAGAGCGGCACGAGCGGCGCAAGCAAAGATATTCGGCAAAGAAGTTGCGCTAATTCACAATATGGACAACGACGAAAGCCGTAGACAGATCGAACAATGTTATCGAACGCAAAAAACACTAATCAATCCCATTATCGATTGGACGGACGAAGATGTTTGGGAGTTCTCAAAAGTTGAGAACATTCAACAAAACCCTCTCTACATTCAGTGTGGCGGAACGAAAAGAAGACTCGGATGCGTGCTGTGCCCGATGGCAAGGTTTGAGGACAAGCTGAACGACATAAAAGATTATCCGATAATTGCGGAATCATATATCAAGGCTTTTGACCGAATGATTGCGGCAATGCCAAACAAGCCAAAATGGCAGAGCGGAGAGGAAGTGTTCGATTGGTGGGTGTACCACATAGACGACACGAAAACCGATGAGAATCAACTCTCAATAGACGATATCGAATAGGAGAAAGCAACAATGATTTTTTTAGGGAATTTAACAGTTGAACAAATCGAAAGAGAATATAGTGTAAATTTTTCCGCCGAGGATAAACAATGGCTGATGAAACACCATCAAGACCAAGCCAATGGAATCGAAAAAGACAAGTGGCACTTCTTCGATATGCCGAGAATTATGGTTGCAGGTAGTAAAGAGTTTATGCAAGAACTCTACGATAGACTAATCAAATATACGTTTATCGGACAATTCAGAATAGGAGTCGAGCAATGAAAGCAGTTTTAATATCAATTCAACCAAAGTGGGTTGAGAAAATAGCAAACAAAGAAAAGACAATCGAAGTGCGCAAGACCGCACCGAAACAAGTGCCGTGCATCTATTACTTCGGCGAGGTATATCCCGAAAGCATAGGACAATTCACGGGCGTGTATGACAAGAACGGCGACGAGATTTACGAGGGCGACATCTTGGAATTTGACGGAGCGGAAATCCCCGAAGAAGAACGTGCAGAGGTCGTATTCATAGACGGTAGATTCAAACTGAAAAATCCGAACTATGACTATATGGACGACTTGGACAACCTAACGGCGAGTATGGAAATCATCGTTGGCAACACATACGACGGAATTTATTGCGAGGCAGAAAGATGAAAACTAAACAAGAACAAATCGATAAAATGGCAAGCATTATCTTTGAAACCA
>ERZ808274.196-NODE-196-length-35453-cov-3.693881_pt1 | contig 35453 bp, 20 predicted proteins | sample MGYA00521277_ERZ808274 | MGnify/ENA primary metagenome ERZ808274 (study PRJEB31516, sample SAMN03275597) | gut metagenome | biome: mammalia-associated habitat; material: feces | host: Papio cynocephalus | place: Kenya | collected 2012-07-28 ... | reverse complement strand
CTCTCGGCGGGCACTGGTGCCCCGACTGTATGCCGTGGCCGTATCGGGACGAGCCGAATCCCCGCCCATGGCACTGGGACAAAGTGGCAAAGCACAACCCGTTCTTCGCGCAGATATGGGCACCGCTCCACGACCCAGCGGAGGACAACGTATATGGTCCCGAGGTCTTCGACGGGTGGGAGAAATAAGAAGATTATCGCATCTTACTATAGTAACGGCATATAGCCTGCAGTCCGCAGGTCTCGCATTGGGGTTTGCGGGCTTGGCACGTGTAGCGGCCATGCAGGAGCAGCCAGTGGTGCGCCTTGGGGATAAGGTTGGCGGGGATATACTTAATCAGTTGTTTCTCTGTGTCCAAGGGCGTCTTGGCGTGCGTGGTCAGTCCGATGCGCTCGGCGACACGGAAGATATGTGTATCGACCGCCATCGTGGGCTGGTTCCACCACACGGCACAGACCACATTCGCCGTCTTGCGTCCTACCCCTGCAAGGGTTTGCAGTTCCTCGCGTGTGGCAGGTATCTCGCCGCCATAGACCTCCATGACACGCTGTGCCATGCTGACCAGATGTGCGGCCTTGCTGTTTGGGTAACTGACGGAATGAATGTGGGTCAGCACCTCTTCGGGCGTAGCCTGCGACAAGGCTTCCACAGTGGGATATGCTGCAAACAGGGCAGGCGTAACCAGATTGACACGCTTGTCGGTACACTGGGCAGAGAGCATGACCGCCACAAGGAGTTGGTAAGCATTGTCGAAAGTCAGTTCACTCTCGGCAATGGGCATCTGGTCGGCAAACCATGCCAAAGCGCGGGTATAGCGTTCACGGGTGGTCATTTCTGGTCGCGATAGGTGCGGCTGAGGTATTGTAGCACCTGTGTTGCTTGCTTTTGCACGGACTCGGTTTCGGGACTGATGGTGCGTTTTTGCAGACGCAGGAGCATAATTTGGTAGAGCAACAGCAGGCACGCCTCAATGTCGCTCATCTCGGGGCAGTCGGTCTTTGCCTTCAATAGGCATAGCGATGGCGTAAGTCGCAGCATTGCAGCACGATAAGTTGCCTCTTCGGCAAGCAAGTCGCGGTGCAGGTCCTCAAGTTCGGAGAGGGCGTTCTGTGCCAGTTGCAGGTGCCCGTGGTCGAGGATATTCTCTTGGTGCATCATCTCGTTGAGGTCATGCAACTCTTGGTTGGCGTCCGCCTGCTGCGGAAAAGCACGCAGGTAATCCTCTATCTGCCAGAGATATAGGACATATTCGGCAATGTTATTCTTCTTCTGTATCATCTTCTTCGTCTATCCAATCGTAGTCGTCGGACATAAATAGTTCTATCTCGCGCCTGTCCTTTTTGGTGGGGCGACCGGTACCACGGTCACGACCGCTCTGTGCCGCCAGACGTGCCAACTCCAATACCTCCAACTGGTCGGGCGTGGTGATGTCCTCCATATAGTTGGGCACCAACTTCGCCCCCACGCGGTTCTGGCATAGTTGGAGAACGCGGTAGGTGAAAGTCGCCGGACCTTTGCGCACGGTGAACACATCGCCCACGCGGAAAGTGCGGCTGGGCTTGAGTTCGGCACCGTTCATCTTCACGCGCCCGCACTTGCAGGCTTCCGTAGCGATGGAGCGCGTCTTGTAGAGACGCATGGCAAACAGATATTTATCGACGCGTACTTCCATCTACTATTTGCCGTTGTAGAGGTTCATGGTACGGTCAATACCTTGCAGACAGAACGACGGTATAATCGCATTGGTTACTTTCAACCTGTCGGGCAGGGCTTTCTCCTCCTCGTCCGTCCAGTGTCCGAGCACAAAGTTACACTGTGCCCCGCGGGTAAAGTCATTGCCGATACCGAAACGCACACGCGCATAGTTCTCAGTACCAAGCACTTGCTGGATATTGCCCAGTCCGTTATGCCCGCCGTTGCTGCCCTGTTTGCGTATGCGGATAGTGCCAAACGGCAGGTTCAAATCGTCCACCAGCACGAGCATATTCTCCACACGTATCTTCTCTTGCTGCAACCAATAGCGCACCGCATTGCCGCTGAGGTTCATATATGTGGACGGCTTCAGCAGCACCATCTCGGCATTCTTCACACGCCCGCGACCCACAAAACCGTATCGCTTGTCCTCAAAGACAATGTTGGACGCTTCTGCAAAAGCGTCCAACATCTTGAATCCTATGTTGTGGCGGGTATCTCGGTACTCGTCGCCGATGTTACCCAACCCGACTATCAGATATTTCATTATTGTGCCGTTGCGCTGGCGCGGGTAGCCTTAACCTGTGCTACACATGCGTCTTTCGGATTCATCATCTTCAGACCCTCGATGTGTATATCGCCCACAGCCAACTTCTTGCCCAAGCCCAACTCGGTAACGTCAACCACGATGCGGTCAGGAATAGCGGTGTAGATACCGTTCACCTTCAGTTTCTTCATCTCCAGCGACAACTTACCACCGGCTTTCACACCTTCTGCGTGACCGGTCAACTGCACCGGAATCTCCACGGTAACGGGCTTCGTCTCGTTTACCTCAAGGAAGTCGATGTGCAGGATAGCCTCGCTTACGGGGTGTACTTGCAACTCTTTCACTACCGCCATCTTCTTCACGTCGCCAATGGTCAGTGCCACTACCATCGTGTCGGGGGTGTAAATCAACTTGCGCACATCGTCTTTGGCTACTGCAAACGTGTGGTTCTCCCCGTGCCCGTAGAGGTTGCAGGGAATCAGATTCTCTTTGCGAAGTGCCTTCGCTGCCTTCTTTCCGTACTCGCCGCGTACGGTGCCTGTGAGTTCAAACGTCTTCATTTTTTGTTTGGTGTTACTCAATGTGGGGCAGAGTTCCAATGCCGATACTGACACTACGCTGCAAAATCGTACATCGTAAATCGTCAAATCGTAAATTGCTTGTGTGGCTGCCCGTATCCCATCACACTATAAACAAGGAGCCTTTCTGCGGGCTCCCCATCTCTCTTGTTGTCCAACCCGGAATCGAACCAGGATTTTCAGAACCAAAATCTGACGTAATAGCCTTTATACCATTGGACAATACTTCCTCACGAAAGCGGCTGCAAAGGTACGTTTTTTTTTTCAATCCACCAAATGTCAGTGCATTTTTCTTGACAAGTCTTCCAATTCTCCATTGACAAGCCGTCCTATTCTCCATTTTTACTTCGCGTCTTTATCGCGGGTCTATCGCGGGTCTATCGCGGGTCGCACCTGCTCTTGAAAGACAATGCAAAGGTACAGACCTCCTAATAATACAAACAAACCAAACACAAACAGACTAAACACAAACTAACTAAACACTAACTAAACACTAACTAAGCACAAACAAAAGCCACCTCTCAATGAGATGGCTCCTGTTTGTATGATTCTATTATCCCTTTCGGGCAATAGGTTTAGCGGACTATGGCACCGTTGGCGTTGTAGAGTTTGCCGCCACGGATGATGTAGAGGTTACCGTCGATGATGACTTTCTCGATGGTGTTAGCATCAATGCGGATGTCCTCTACTGCATTGTAGATTTCAGCCCAAGCCTCTACTACATCCTGCTCAGCCCAAGTACGATTGCCGCGCTCGGAGCCGTCAGCGTTCTTCTCTACATACTTCCAGTCAGGACCGCAAGTGTATTTGTACTCGTCTGTCTTGGCAGCATTGTCAAGCGTGATGGTGTAGTGGGTAGCGTCCACCATTTCCATCTCCACGAACTGCGTCCATGAGTCGGTCATAGCACCTACGATGTAGCACGTATTCGTTCCAGCAGGCACAGTTACGTTGTAGGTAACAGGCTCAAACTCAATGTAGATAGCAACATCTTCCATCTTGTTTTCTGCCTTGTAAGCAGAGAAGATAGGATTGCCATTGTTCTTATTGAAACGGATAGTATTACGTTCCGATTCAGGGTCATGGCATACGATACCCGCCGCACCGTTCTCGGCAATCGTAATATCCCAACCTGTGAGTGATGTACGCTCCTTATCAACTTTCAGATTGTTAGACTTTGAGGTACCCGCGGTGATATAGCCGCCATCAATTGCGAACGAGAATACCGAGTCTTTCTCCAATGTGATGACCGTAGCCTCAGCGGGTACGTTGTCAATCACACCGTCTTCATTAGGAGTGACAGCCACCGAACCGAAGTTGTTGGTGCGTGCTTCCGCCATCGTGATAGAGTCGCCGTTGACGATGAGCATCTTCTTGCCGGCCATGAGTTGCTCTACCGAAGTAGCCTTCTTGTAGAGAACAGCCTTGACGGTGAGCGTGCAAATAGCTGTATGGTTGCCGTCTTTGGTAGTAGCGGTGATAGTAGCCTCACCTGCTGCAATAGCCTGTACGAGGCCGTTTTGGTCAACAATAGCAATAGCCGAATCAGATGTGCTCCACTCTACGTCTTGAACGGTAGCATAAGCAGGAGTGATAGTAGCCGTGAGTTGGAGTTTGTCGCCAGCCTTAACGGCCTCAGCCGTCTTGTCAAGTGCAATGCTCTCAACAGGCACGTTCTTGTACACCTTGTAAACAGCGGCACCCTTAGGAGAAGAGAATACATTCAAATAGTATGCATACTCATTTATCTTTTCAGCCTTAGCAAAAATACCACAAGAATTACCCGAGGCATCTTGCTTGTTGTCAATAACATATTGAACGGTTTCTCCATTCTTATCTGCCACAAAACGATGAGTCGTCACATTGCGGATAGAGAACTCTGAACTATGGGCCTTACCACCATTATTTCCGACTTTATAGGCCCAAACATTCTCGCCCCCGATATTCATAACGGCACCTCCCACATCATTGAGAACGATATTCTTCGCATCATGAGGAACAAGTATTCCGTCAACCATATGCTCAAATGAACCACGTTGACTTGCAATACACTCTGTTTCTGTTCCATAAATAATTTGGGCTTGTCCTTGTGAACTATGAGTAAATGTTCCCTTTATGGTATCTTTCTTCACAAATTCACCTTTGGATATCTTTACATATTGAGGTCCCTTGTTTTGAGCATAGAAGAATACTAATCCTCCTTCTTCTGAGAACACATCCCCAAAGGCAGTAATATGGTCACAACGTCCACCCATAGAAGCAAAGTCTATCTTCGTCATCTTGGTTTCGCCATTCTTCACAATATAAACACAAGTATCTGCGCTCGGGAAGTTTGCATTTACGATAATGTTTCCTGCGTCATCAATAGCAATACCTGTACCCAGATTAGCACCTTCTGCCATAGGAATAGCAGCGTCAGCATCTTCACCTGCTTGAGAGAACACACGAATCTTGTTTTGTTTCTTATCTGTTAGATAGAATTTGCCATTCCAACCCATACCATTACGTACATCACCAATGTTTGCCACAGTAGAAGGAATAGCAACCTCCCAAAGTTTCTCTACAACGATGTCATCAAGAGGCTCAGGAACGGTAACCACGCAAGTAGCAGTGTAGCCACCATCCTCAGTAGTAACAGTAATAGTAGCAGTACCTATAGTATCAGCCTTAACAAGACCATTCTCATCTACAGAAGCAGCCTTGCCGTCAGAAGTCCAAATCACTTTCTTGTTAATAGCCGTGTCAGGTGCAATAGTAGCAACAAGTTGGATGGTCTTACCCATATCCAAAGTAACCTTTGTTTGGTCAAGCGTAACACCTGTGACAGCACCCGGGGCTGCAGTGATGTTGTAAACAACAGAAGCCTCCAATTTGCTTTCGTCAGATACCACCTTAATCGTTGCTTTACCGGGAGCCATAGGTGTCACCAGACCATTTTGGTCAACAACCAATACGTTCTCGTCGGAAGAAGACCAAACAACTTTCTTATTAACTGCCGTTTCCGGAGTGTAGATAACCGTCAGTTGGTCAGTTGCAGGCATTTGCAACTCTACTGTATCTTTCTTGTCAAGAGCAATACCGAGAAGTGCTTTATCTGTAGCCTCAAATTTAGCATATACAGAACCATTCGTCTTAACAGGAACTACTTTCACCTCGTCTCCAGAGAAATCTTCGCTCCAATACCAGCCCTTGAACTCGTAGTTTTTGCGATACATAACAGGCAGAGTGTAGTCCTCTACAATGGTGTCCGGCATTACAAAATCATAGCCCCAGAATTTCTTCCATTCTTGGTCCTTTGCATCCACACCACAATCCTTATAGTCTGCGGACACCGGCCAACTAGCACGTACCAAGTTGGTGAAGAACGCATTCACATTGTAACGTGCATAACTTGCATTGGTACTCGGAAGAACCAAGTCTTTACCATCTGCACCTACTTTTTGGCGAGCGCAAATAGAGTCACAGTATTCAAGCAACCAGCCCCATTTAACACTCATCGGATTGAGGGTCTTTGCTCCATCAACCACCATACTATCTGCGAAGAAAGTGAGGTCTAACTTGCCACCTTTAGAGGGCATACCTTCTGTAACAGCAGTAAACGTACTCAATACACCCCAATCGGTTTCTACTCCATAGAATGTGTTGTAATCTGCATTGAGTTCTGCATACATCATATCCTTGTTACCAGCAAACAACGGGTTAGGATATGCAAATGGAGCAACAAATGTTACATTGTAGATAGCACGCTCCCACTTTGCTGTAAGAGTCATATCCGCATCCACATGTTCAATCTTTGTATCGCCATTGTACCAACCCAAGAAATTGTATTCCAGCATGTACGGAGTAGGTAGTGTTTGGTCAATTGTAACAGTAGCAGGCAATTCCAAATAAGATTTCCACCCCTCTGAATCCACACCACAATCTTTATAGTCTGCGGACACCGGCCAACTAGCACGTACCAAGTTGGTGAAGAACGCATTGATGTTGTAGCGCATATAACTTGCATTGCTGCTCGGAGCAACAAGGTCTTTACCATCTGCACCTACCTTTTGAGAAGCACAAGTCGCATCACAATAGTCAAGCAACCAGCCCCACTTATTCTTCATTGCAGGGTCAGCAAAGAATGTAAGGTCAAATTTTCCTGCCTTAGAGGGCATACCTTCTGTAACGGCGGTAAATGTGCTTACCTTGCCCCAATCTGCAGTCCAACCATAAAAGGCGTTCACGTCTGCATTGAGTGCACTATACAAAGCGTCCTTGTCTAAGCCTTTCAGCAAAGAAGAAACACCGCCATTGAGGTCCCAAGTAACCTTGTACTGAATAGCCTCGTATTTAGCAGTAAGAGCAGTGTCTGCGGAGATAGCCTCCACTTTGTTCTCACCATTGAACCAACCAAGGAATGTATAACCTTTTTTAATAGGTGTAGGCAATATATAGGAAGCAGCAACTTCTTCGGGATAGTTGTATGTATATTTCCAAGCCGCCATCCATTTATCTGTAGCATCGACACCACAATCCTTATAATCTGCGGACACCGGCCAACTAGCACGTACCAAGTTGGTGAAGAACGCATTGATGTTGTAGCGCATATAACTTGCATTGCTGCTCGGAGCAACAAGGTCTTTACCATCTGCACCTACCTTTTGAGAAGCACAAGTCGCATCACAATAGTCAAGCAACCAGCCCCACTTATTCTTCATTGCAGGGTCAGCAAAGAATGTAAGGTCAAATTTTCCTGCCTTAGAGGGCATACCTTCTGTAACGGCGGTAAATGTGCTTACCTTGCCCCAATCTGCAGTCCAACCATAAAAGGCGTTCACGTCTGCATTGAGTGCACTATACAACTCATCTTTGTCGTTAGCACACATCGGGTTAGCACAACCACCATCAAGATTCCACGTGACCTTGAAGGTCTGCGCGGAGAGCGTCATTGTTGCCAAAGCGACAACAAGGAGACTAAAGATTTTCTTCATAATGTTTGTTTTTTAAGAGTTAATAGATTATAAATTTTTTATCGGTTTCGCTTTTGTATCCCTTGCTCATCCCTTGCGTATCCCTTGCTGTTTGACACAAGGAACGGTTGGAGAGAACATGGGGTACTATTGGTTAATAATATGTTTCTTTCCGTTTTGGATATACACCTGACGGGGTTGCTTCGCGGTGGCAGGACGCCCCAAGAGGTCGTAGGTTGCCGCATTAGCAGAATCGGTTTGTGGGGCATCATCCACTGCGGTATTTTGTCCCTTGACAATAGCGAGACGGTCGAGGAAGATTTCACCTGTATTGCAAAGAATTGGCTGCACGGAGGTACGTACGATACTCAACCCAGTGAACTGGAAGTCCACACCCACGGGGAGGTCAGTTTTGCTCAAATCCAGCGCGATAGTCTTCCAACCTATGAAGTCGAGATTGCAGAGTTTGTAGGTATGGATATCGCCCGCAGTGGAGAACTCGGCATAGACATCGTTCATGGTAAAATCGCCATAGATGTCAATGACCAATTTGTCGCGCGAAGTGAATATATGCGTAAGGTCAAGCGGCTTGAGGAATAGTTGCGCATCGGGTTCGTCGGGGTCAAACGTATAGATAATATCGTTGGAACCTGTACCCTCGGTGCGTTTGGTAGAACCACCGGTGCGAATCGTCTTGTCTTGGAGTGCAGTCGTCTTATCAGGCTCTACGAAGAAGGCTACATCATCGAGGGACATGATGAGTTCACCCTCCTTGTCCGCTACGGCTCCGCTACCGGTAGTGAAATTCAAGACAAAGGGAGTGGAGAGTATGATATTGTCGGTATCCTTGACAGTAGGTTCGACTACCACTTTGTATTGCGTATTGGGCTGCAACTCGGTGGTAACATCAATTTTCACAGAGCCATAGGGAGCATCCACGGTGTTCTTCTTGAAGTTGCGGGAAGCAGGTACAAAGACAACACTGCTATCGTTGGCAATGGAGAAAAGTTTGTAATTAGATGCCGAGTGCAGTTTTTCATCGAAGAGCATGAAGATAGACGGCTTGAGGTCTATGCCCGTTTCGCCCTCTGCGGGATAGGTCTGCATGACGCTCAGGCAAGGACGGTTCTTGGTACGGAAACGGAAAGTGAAGTCCTCGGCGAGAGTGTTGGGGTAGTTGGTATCGGGATGCGCCGCCGTCTTGGCAAGGGTAACTGTGTACTCGGTGTCGGGCGCATAGACAGTCTTGGGGGTGAAACGGAGGGTGCGCTGCGAGTTCTCGAAAGTGAGGGTCCCCTCAACAGCGGGCGAGATAGAGAATGCCTTGCGAGTAGGCTCTTCCCACATATCCCAATTGAAATTGAGGATGATAGGTTCAGCCACATTGACACTGTCGGTAATGGCAACATTGGGACTGCAGGAAGTGACCTCGGGACGTGTCTCACGGCGCATCTGGAGCATCATGTCCTGATAAACGATATTGTTAGCCACGACGGTGATGGTGGTGTCCATGGTGTAGTAGTGGTCCACATCGGCGTGGAGGGTATATTCGCCCGGCTCCAAATCCCAGAAGAAGAACACACCATTGTAGAGGGTGTCGGTGGTATAAGAGGCTATCTTCTTGCCTTCTTTGAGGAGGTCAACCGTAGCACGGTCGATGGGCAGGAGTTCGTCGCGCGAGTTACGAATCTTGGTGATAGCGGGGAAGAGCATCTTGTTGAATGCATCGCGCACTTGACCGCCAATAGCACCCGTGGGCATACCTGTATGGCAGAAATACTCGAGGAAGACCTTGCGGAAATAGAAAGACTCCTTGTACTTGTAGTCCATATTCATGAGACGATAGGTCTCGGGGTGGTAGTCATGCATACAGCCCTCGGAGATAACACCCGGTACGCGGAGACCGCGGAGGACACCATAACCGTTGCTCCATCCCATACACTCGCGGCCGAAAGTCTTGTCGCCGGAGATACGAGGCACAGAAGATGTCCAAGTGGTGATGCCGTTCTCACAAAAATAGTTGCCTATGAGGGTAGATATTTCGCGGCTCTCATCGGAACAGGGAGTTGCCGTGGGGTACGTATGGTCATCGTCAAGGTCTTTGCCCGCATAGAGCATCAGGACATAGTTGGACGGTCCGCCCGCGTTGGAGTGGATAGAGAGCATATAGTCGGAGTTCCATGCATTGGCTTCCTCTACGATAGCCGAGAGTTCGCGGTCGTCAATCTCGCGGTTGAGTACACGCGACATCTTGGTTTGGAAGCCGAGTTCGCGAAGCATGGTATCGAGTTTGAGACCCTTGTGCAGGTTGGAAGTACTCTCATAGAAGCCAAGGGTGTCGCCCTGTGCAAAGGGATAAATGGCGATATTGCGGTCGTCGCTGCCATGTCCGCCGTGCCCCGGATTGATGTAGATACGGAAATCGGAAGGCTTGGCATCGGTTGCCGCGCGACGACGCTGCGCAGCAAACATCTTGGAGCGTGAGTCGCGTAGTGTCTTGAGCGCAGGTGCTTGACGGCGAACGGGTTGCTCGGTGAGGTTGAGTTGGAGCATACGGATGTCACCATCAAGGGTGTTGTATGCTATGCGTCCTGAGACTGCGTCCACTGCGGGGTACATACCGAACTCTGCGGGGTCGGTGAGTGTTTGGCGTATGGTGCCATCTATGGAGGCAATGACGATAGACGATGCCGTATATTGGTGGCTGTCGGAGCAGTCGTTCATACCTACGATGTAGTCGTTGCCATACCATACGGGGGCATCCAAGCCCTTACCGAAGTTGATAATCTCACGCCCGCGTAGGTCGCAGACAGCGGTACCACGCATGGTATTGAACAGGATATACTGCTTGTTAGGCGAAAGCGATGCCCAGATATAGTTGACATCGGTGCCGTGAGGTGTGAGGACGGTCTTGACACCGTTGCGGTAGAGGTTGAGGGTAAGGTCCTCGTTGTCCACGCGCAGGGCTTCACCAGAGATGACAGCATCGTAGCCTGCGTTCTCCTCGGAGAAACAGGTGATGGTTTGGTCGTCTGCAAAACGGGGATAGTAGCCCTTGCCAAGTGAGGTATTGCTGACAACACGGATGTCGGCATTAGCAAAGATACAGAGAGCCGTGCAGGCAAAAAGAGTAAAGATACGTTTCATAGTATGACTTAATTTACTTTGGTTCCTAAGATATTGTATATTTGTCCGTTGCGGATGACATAGAGTTGCCCGTCTTGTATGAACTTGGTGGTTTTGACATTCCTATGTGCAGTAGTATTCTCCACCGCAGATTCCGATGCACCATTGTAGGTGAGGTAGATGCCATCAACAGGAATGTTGTATTTTTTCTTCTCCGCATCGGCATTGAGATAGAATGTAATGAACTCAACAGTTACAGGGTAAATAGAGAGGTCTTTCTTCACACCGAACAGGCTATCCAACGGGATATTGATGGTCATAGGTGTGTCAGGAGCAATGTTCTCAACGGAGTAGATGGTGTTGCGACTTGCATTGTTGGCACGCAGACCGACAGACACCGACTTGATAAGGTCGCCCTGCGGTGTGAAGCAGAAACGGAAATCATTAGGCGCGGAGAAGAGAGGTTGTCCGGAGGCAAGACGTATGTTGGCATTGCGCCCCGCCGTATAATCCATAGAGAGAACAGCCTTGCCTTCTGCATCCGGTGTTATGGCAGCGTTCCACTTTGTATTGGACGCTTTCAATGTCCAACGCGAGGAGTAACCCTGCACAAAGTCGTCAAAATGCAAGGGGTTTGCGGCAGGTATTGCTACACGAACCGCAAGAGTGTCTATATGTCCGTCGAGAGTACCATAGACCTCGGTAATGCCGTCTCTGAGGCCATTGAGGATGCCATCTTCCGTGATAGCGGCTATAGTCGGGTCTGCCACCGCCCATGTAAGCGCAGACGGCTGAATAAGGATATCGTTCTTGCCTATGGTGGAGATAACTTCCACAGGATAGTCGGAGTGGTCGTAGATTACGGCGGTGTCAAGTCGCATGCGGATGTCTGTATTGGGGACTATGCGGATACGAACCACACCCGAGGCATTGCCCTGCTGCATACGCAATTCACCCTCACCCAAGCAGACAAAAGCACTATCGCTATTGATGTAGCCCACTGCAGGGTCGCATGAGAGTGTAACACCCTGTACATCGGGATTGAGAAGCACACCATACTTGTTGTAGCCCAGCACTTTGGGCTTGTGTACACCATACTTAGGAAGTCGCAGTTCTGTAGAATAGCCTTGCAGGAGCGATATGGTATTGTCCACTTCGGGCAGGTTTGCTACGGCGAACATACCATTGGCAACGGCACGCTCTGTAGATTCGCAACCTGCATTCATAAGTCCGACATTGTTGAGCCAAAGGTGGCTGCTACCTCCGCCGTCCCAGTTGAGAGCCTTGTAGGCACCAAAGTAATGCATGATACCGCCAAGTGCTTGCGTGTTGCAGCCAATAGAGAGATGACGTCCGTCCACCACACAGAAGATGATGGTATCGCCTGTTACAGACTGCCCGAAGGCTGTACGCGGGTGCAGTTCGTTCCAGAAATTGGATTCTACCACTTTCCCGTTGTCCACAATGAGGGCGTAGTTGTCACCCGCTATACACTGGCTGATGTTCTGCTTAACGCCATCAATCTTAAACGTGAGTTTGACAGTAAGTGTATCACCTATATTGACGGCATTGAGGTGCTCTGCCATGGTGCCATGTGCAGAGAGCACTGTCTGCCCATCGGGAATCGTCATATTACCTTTGTCTTGCTCTTTGGCAAGTACTACAGCGTGTACGGTACAGTTGGTATGCCAAGCGTCTCCCTCGGCGAGAGCGAGAAGGAGTTCCGTGCCATATTCGTTGGTATTGGTAGAGGGACCATGGTGGCGGTTGAACAGAACCAATTGGTCATCGCCTCTGTTGTAATTGATATGGTGCAACTTCATCGTGTCTGTGCCATAGATGACTTGTCCCGAAAATGCGCCTACACTGCCTATAGCACCACGCATCTGCTCGTTGATAGCACCCAGACGACGGTCTCCACGGTTGTCAGGGACACGGGCAAACTCATTGTTGATAATAGCAAAGCCAATAGGCAGTCCTACATCGCCTTTGGTGGAGAAGAAATCGCCATTGGTTCCGCCAAAGAAGATACGCTTGTCGGACTCCTTGTTTTTGCGGGCACCCATAGCGGATACCGCCTCGGTACCCACGAGTTTGTCGCCGCCCATGACCTCTTCGAATGATATATAGGGGTTGTTGGCATCCACTTTCATAAGGAAAGCGTCCAAGCGTCCGCCACCGTCACTGACACGGTGCATACGGACTGAGATGTACTGACTGCCAGGACCACATTGGAAAGTCTCCAACGTATCTATGGTATGGGGCACGCCGCTCAACGTGATAGTGGATTGTGCACACAGAAGAGCGGGGATAAACAGCAGAGAGAATGCAATGAGTAGATTTTTCTTCATACGTATCAATACTTTATAATACTATTAACTTCTTCTACAGGGCGTCCCAATATATCAAACCATCTATTGCCTTTACGAATAAGGATGCCCCCAGCGGTACACACCTTGCAGACATCTGTCATAGCAGTATCCGCCGAGACAGGAACTACACCTGAAGGCAATGGTGCCACCTCTCCGAAATGGAGATACCAACCATCAATGGGAATACGATACTGCTGCTTGGCAGCATCTTTGCTGAAAGCAAACGTAGCGAACTCAAGACGGACGGGATAGATGGCCTGGTCGTTGTCGCGCCACTCTTGTTCGGAAGCAAGGGCATCTGCGCGAAAGATGCTGTCGAGATCAACCACCAAACGGTTGATTAGCCCTGCTTGCAGGTCTGTGGTGCTATGAAGCAAGGTCTTGGTGCTGCCATTGGCACGGACACCAATAGTAACCGATTGGATTAAGTTATCTTGCGGCGTGAAGCGGAGTTCGAGATAGTCGGGGTCAGAGTAGATGAGCCGGTCGGCAAGGAACTTGATGTTTGCCTGTCGTCCACCCGTATAGTTCAACAATAGGATTTGCGCATCCATAGTGTCCACCATCTGCGCTTTCCACGCAGAGGAAGAAGGCTTGAGGGTCATATCCTGCATGCCAAGCACCCAATGACAGGGTTTGGCGTCCACGTTCTGCACATGTACAAGGATGGTGTCGGCGAACTCACCGAGTTGCCCAACCACAGCGGTGTAGCCATTTACAAGCCCCGTAAGGATACCCCGCTCGGAGACTACCGCAACAGCGGGGTCAGCCACCGTCCATGTGAGGGCTTCCGGTTGGAGTGTAATGGAGTTGTTTCCGATGATACCGTCCACCTCAATGGGGTACTGCGTCTCGTCGGAGACAAGAACTGAGTCAAGACGAACAGCAATAGGAGCGTCTGCCACCATAGTGATATGCAACGTTGTGCGGATATTGCCCAACGAGGCTACAAGGTCACCAGAGCCTTGGCAGACAAAACGCCCTTCGGCATCAATGTATCCGACAGCGGGGTCACATGAAAGGGTAACACCCTGTTGGTCAGTGTTGAGGAGCATATCGTATTGGTTGTAGCCCAAGAAACGAGGGCGCAACATACCATATCGGGGCATAGATACAGAGGGTTCGTAGACCGCTATCTTGGCAACCACCTCATCATCAGGGGCACTGCTGACAGCAAATATACCTTGGGACTCGGCACGCTCGTGTCCGTCGGAGGGGACATTCATCACTCCGTGCGAGGCCAGGTACATAGTACTGGAGCCACCGCCCTCCATATTCATGGCATTGTAGGCACCAAAGAACTGCATGATTTCCGCCAATTCGCCCGTAGTGGCACCGATGGACTTGCCACGCCCATCAACCACACAATGTATGATAGTATCACCCGTAACGGAGAATCCGAGTCCCGTTCGGGGATGACGTTCGTCCCAGTTGTTGTCCACTACGCCATTGACCAGCATGAAGGTGCGGTCCTGCCCGCCAAGGGCAGCCTTGAAGTCGGCATAGGTGCCATTGATAGAAGTGGCTATCCGCAGGCGTATTTGCTGTCCCTCGGTGAGGGCTTTGAGATGCTGCTGCATATCGTCACGGGCAGAGAGGACGAAGCAACCGTCCTCGATATGCATATTGCCTTTGGCTGATTCGATACGCACCACTTCGGCTTGAAGGGTGGTATTGGTACCCCAAGCGGAGCCAGGGAGGATACGGCATAGCACCTCGGTACCACTATTGTCGGTGTGAGTGCAAGTGCCGTTGTAGGAGTTATACAGGACCAGTTCGTTCTCATAGCGAATGTCATTGACATGTGAGCAACGGACTGAGTTGTTGTCAGTTTCAAGCCAGACATCGGTGAAGAAATCGTGTCCGTAGTAGAGGCTATCGTTTTGGTCAATAGCGCACATAGCCAAGGTGGCACGCCCGTTCTGGGGCGTGATGGCAATAGTGTTTTCGGTAACGAAGGCACCTTCGGGTACGCCAGGTCGGTCGGTGGACCACCAGTCGCCATTGGTACCGGCAAAATAACGTTGCCCCGCTTGGGACTTACGCTGCGCCATGTGGGAGGGTTCTTCTCCCTTCTCAATAGAGTCGTTGGCAAGGACGGTATGGACAGACACATAGGGATTGCGCCGGTCCACTTGGAGGATATAAACGTCGCGTCTGCTGCCTCCGCCGTCACTCAGGAAGAGACGCACTTGGGTATAGTAAGTACCCGGACCCACCATATAGCGGGTCAGGGTATCTACGGTATAAGCACTACCACCCAACGTTACCTCCGCCCTTAGGGATAAGGGCAGAAGTAACAGGGTGAGGGTGAATAGATGCAGTATTCGCTTCATTGTTTCAAGTTTTGTACATCGGTTAATCTATGGTGAGGGTATCGGTATGCTCACGGGAACAACCCGTTAATAACCCGATAACAACCCGTTAATAACCCGATAAAGACTCGATAACGTAACGAACTAAAATTGGTTTATTTCACTACGCTACCCATAACGGAATAGCGAACGCCATTGCGGATGATATAGAGTTGTCCGTCAATCATCTGCTTGTCGGCACCAACAGTCTCAACTTTGGTGTTCTCAACGCCCGTGCCAGCCTTGGCTGTGAAGGTGTAAACGCCGTAGCCGTTGTTGTTGGTGTAAACGCACAACTTGGCGGTGTGTTCGTCCACGATTTGCACATACGGCACAGCGGTACGCACATCGTTGCTGACACCACCCATACCGTCGTAGGGGAACTCCCACATCTGGGTCATTTCGTTGAAGGTACGGTTCCCGTCTTTACACTTGTAGAGAACGAATGTAGAAGCAGGGTCTCCTGCGGTATTGTTTCCTGCGATGAGAAGGAAGTATTCGCCATCCAACTCGAACTCAGCCAAACCGTTATGACCGGTAGCACGCGCCTTGCCGTTGCGGTTGGTAACCAATCCCTTGCAAATCTCATCTTCCATATCGAAGAAGTCAAGTGCCTCACCGTCCGTATTGAAGAGGATAGGATAGTTGTTGAAGCCATCCACATAGAACATATCGTTCTCAATCGGGAAGATTTGAGGAGCATAACTGAAATTGTAGCCACCCTCTGTAGGAATCCACTCGTGCTTACCATCCCACTTACCATCTTTGATTTGCCAGTAGTACACATCCGAAGTGGAAGCACTGGCAGCCATGACAGTAGCGTCCTTGGTAACATCACCATAGACGCCAAACGCATCAAAACGGATAGTGGCGTTCGTAGAATAATCATCGTTGAGTGTGGTGTCGTTGATGAGGAGGTAGCCCTTGCCATTGTCAATGTCGTCCATTACCCAAACTTGGTACTCGCCTTTGGCACTTGTGATGAGGTTGGCAGCCAATACGTGATCTGCGTTGTCCTTCTTGAGGTCATTGGCAGGACCGAAGACGAAGTCGCGACCTGCGATTCCACGTGCGCGGAACAGATAATCAGCGGCAGGAATAGCATCGAACATATCGCCATCAGCCACATTGACTTTCTTGAAGTTAACATAAGAAGGTTGGTTAGCATCGCGGTTCGGGAAGTACAAGAAGCCATTGTGGAGAACTACAGCACGGCTACCCGAGGCGATGTCGTTAGGTTTGTTGGAGTTGAAGTTGTCCTCTTGTACCGAGAACATCCAATCGTTAACGAGTGTGTACTCACCACCATTGGTGTTCAATGTCTCGTACTCGTGTTTGTCGCGGCCTGCAGGAGCAGAAGGGGTTACATTCTTCATAAAGGCGCGGATACGGAGGCCACTCAAAGAGTCGGTGCCAGCCACATAGGGAGCCATACGCTCTACCACACCAGTGACATCCGTTTTGCGGCGGATAGTGAACGTATTTTGGTCAACAGGCAATTTGAAAGTAGGAATCGTATCGAAGTCGTCACGGAAGAGCGGGTCGCCATCTGCAGAATAACCGGCAACACGCTTACCCTCCAATTTGATGAGCATGCCTACATAGTCGGGCAAGAAACGAACTTGGTCTGCCACGATAGGCACAATAGCAGAAGCAGCCTCTTGCGACTCAATCTCGGTAACAGTAAGTACAGGAGCACCATTCTCGGTTCCTTTGGTTCCCTTGACAACATACAGGGTGTTCTCCGCTAACTTGGTATCAGCGGGGAAAATGACACGCATACCGGCGGTAGCGTCTTGAAGATACGCCTCTACGCCATCGAAGAACGTGATAGTAGCCTTGATTTTGGTAGAAGTTCCGTCAGTCATAGCACTAACCTCTGCGATAGTAGGAATGTACTCTACCCATTTTGCATAGAGAGTACCTGTAGTATTGGCATCAATTTTCAGGACTTTATTACCTTTGAAGTCCTTGTCCGCATACCAGCCATCAAAAGTCCATTTAACGATAGCCCCCGTGGCTTCGTCGGTGGTTTCTTTGTAAGGTGCTTGGAGGATATACTCGCCCTCTACCTTGGTGGGGTTGGCAAAGCCGTGTCTCCAATAGGCTTGGAAATAGTCGATATTGCCATACGCCTCGTAGTTAGCCGAAACAGGCCAAGAAGTGCGTTGGGTATTCATAAAGAATGCTTGCAGGTTATAGCGTAAGAAAGCACCATTACCTTCTTTCAACAGACCTGCTTCCACTTTCTGAAGTGTACATACATATTGCATATAATCTGCCAACCATTGGAATTTGTCTAAGGTCGTTGCTTCATTGAAAAACTCCAGGAATTTTGGGGTCAACACAGTTCCATCGGTAGCAGTAGGAAGTCCCTCGTTGACAGCCTTACAGGAGTCAATTGGAGTCCATGTGTAATGTGCTGCATCCTCTTTGATATCTGCATACTTATTCCACATTTGGTTCATTGTCTCATAAATGTCTTGCTTATTTTGCCAACCGTCATCGTTGGTCCAACCTCCGTTGAGTTCATACTCCACGTCAGCAAATGACATTGCAGCCACCAAGACAGCCGCCATCATTGTACAAAGTCTTTTCATAAGTTGTTTGTTTTTAATTGGTTAAATTTATTGTTGGTATATTAGTTTGCCATTTTGGATATAGATATGTCCCGATTGCGGTTCTCCTACCAATCGCCCTTGCAGGTCGTAGCATGGTGAAGAGGAGAGGTCGATATGCACCTCGTCCACTCCAGTACCCGGCTCATAGTTGAAAGAAACGACATCGCTGTAGTCTGTCCATGTGTTGTCGATGCGGATAGTAGCCACACGCAGGTACCATGTGCCTTGGGTGAGACCGCCGATGCGGCATTGATAGTTGCCCATATCCACCGATTTGACTTTCTTGCCGCGGTTAGGGAAAGACGAGGAGTTTGCCCACTCAAGACGGAAACCGTTGTTGGGTGTATTGCTCCACGATACCAGTACCGAGTCGCCTTGCTCTGTGGAGTTCGCCTCCGGAGTAAGCACAGCAGGCGGCACCATAACGACCTCCTCAGTAGTGAAGAGATTCGGGGTGGAGGTTACATCAATATATCCCGTGAGAATACGCACACGCACATAGTAGTTGGCTCCGTAAGTAAGGATATCCTCAGGGATGGAGACTTGGGTGTCATACGTGGTAGCAGAGAAGACAATTTCCTTGTCAGCAAAAGTAGCGGCAGAGGCTATCTGTACGTGGTATTCCGCTCCCTCTATGGCATTGTCCCAACGGATAGTGGGCGTAACAGGGACTCCCGACTCGCCATCTTGCGGATATACTACAGAGAACAGCCGTCCGCGGAAAGAACGCACCTCAGAATAAACGGAAGGGCTATTGGGCACCATAGCGCGTACACGCCAATAGCAGGTGGAATGTCCGTCTATCTCCTGAACGGATTGCGTAAGGAAAGCATTGGTGTCTGTGGGGACGGTAGCGATGAGGCGAGTGAATGCCTCATCATACGCCACCTCAACCTGATAGCCCATAGCGTCCGGTATTGCCTCCCACGACAGGTAGTTGGGGAGGAGAATACTATCTCCATCGGCGGGCGATAGTAGTTTCGGGGCTACTGCATTCTGCACGTCCTCACCCAAGAAACGCGGGGCATACTCGTTGCCATAACGGTCGATGACCGTGACACACACTGCATAGTCGGAGGTGATAGAATCTGCCAACGTGAACGAATTGCCATAGGTCATACCTTGGTAATAGAGCGATGTGGTGAGGGCTTTGGTGTCGTGTCGCTTGTTCAGCGGCATGGCATAGATACCGAAACGCTGCCCTTCGGTGGCATATTGCCAAGAGAGGGTTTGTCCCTCGCGAGAGAGGTCTGAGACCAAGCCTTGTACCTCAGCAGGCAAGAACCATGTAAGGTTAGGCACAATGGCTTTGCGAGTGTAGGCATCACGTACCACGCTCTTGATAAAACCCGTTACAGCAATTTTATTGGTGGACCAGAACACACTGCCAGGGGCGTTCTCTTTGGCAGAAGCGTGGTCAAGGAGTATCTGATTGACTATCTCGCCGGCATAGAAATTGGTATTGTGGCTCTCGGCAGCGATGCGCTCACGCTCAGAAATACCCGCAGGCATTGTCTTGGTAGGAGACAGGGCTGTAAGCGACTGGCTGATATAGCAATGACGTCCGAACTTGTTGGCAACCACGTACCACCATGGGGCAATCTTGGAATAGTCGTTAGCAGAGCCGATGGTCCAATAGACTTGCGGTGTGATGTAGTCGAGGCTATGCTCCACATACCACTGAACGGGTTCGGCATATATTTGGTTGTACTGCCAATCGCTGCCTGCGGGACAAGGTGTGATGCCATACTTGTCTGCCACTGCCTTGTTGGAAGCCGCTACACCGGCAGGACCAATGCCAAAACGACACCAAGGCTTGCGTGCCTTGATAGCCGCATTGACCTCTGCCACCATAAGGTTGACTTGTGCACGACGCCAGTCAGCACGCGAGAGGGAGTCGGGGTTGTAGAGGGCATAGAGACGGTCGTCGTACTCGTCCTTCATGCCATCCTGATAAAAATAGTCGTCGAAGACTATGCCGTCCACATCGTAGTTGTCGATGATGTCGCATACCACATCCACGATACGCTTGCGCACAGTAGGTTCGCCAGGGTTGAGAATGGTGATGCCGCCACAATTGATGAGCCAATCGGGGTGCGTGACCGAGTAGTCGGTGGGTAGGGTGCCGTAGTTATCCTCCGAAGTGGCATAACGATACGGGTTGAGCCACGCATGCACCTCGATACCCCGCGCGTGTGCTTCGTCGATGAGATACTGCAAGGGGTCGTAGGTAGGTTCCTGTCCGCGGGTGCCCGTGAGGTACTGCGACCATGGCTCGTACTTGGACCGATACATAGCATCGCTCATACCACGCACTTGGAAGAAGCAGGCGTTGATATTGCACTTCTCGTAGTTGTTGAGAATAGTGCGCATCTCCACCTTTTGGCTTTTGACATCCTCTTCGGTGGTACCGCGATGGTTGGGCCAGTCTATAGCCCATACGGTACTGAGCCAAGCACCACGAAAGTCGCGCTTGGGCGAAGGCGTAGCAGCCCACGAAGAGACCACTACACTCGCCAGTACAAGGATTAATATGAATCTATTCGATTTCAATGTATTCTATATTGGTTGATTAGAACAACTGTGTAGGCTGCTGGTTGATAGCGACACCGTAGATGTCTGTCCCCTGTGTGTCGGCGATAAGGCTCAACGTCTTGGAAGCCGCGTCGTAGCGATACAATCCACTTTGCGTCTTATCGGCTGCACGATATGCGAAATAGACATCTCCCGTAGCCTCATCCACAGCCATCTGGCATATACCGATATATTCGCCATCGGAACCTTCGCCTTTGCCTTTTTCCACAATCGGTGTGATAGCGATGTCGCCCAACTGATAAGGAGCCAAGTCGGAAGCAGAAGCCAACGACTTCATAAAGTCGGCATCTATCACCTTCTCGTAAGGCAACCCATACACGCCTGCCGCCATATCGTAGAGCGAGAAGTAGAACATTTTGCGTTGTGCATCGTACACAAATGCTTTCGTATAGAAAGAAGTGAGTATGCTACCTGCCGTAGGTGCAGTGGCTTTCTCGTAAGAGTTCGCATCTGGCAGAATGTCGGCATCCACAAAACGCCAGATACCGTTTCCATTGAATGTTTTTGCCCAATACCAAGTGCCTTCCACCTTGCCGAAGCAGCCCGTGATAGCACCATAGGAAAGTCCACGGCTGTAGTAGCCAAGTTGCGCGTTCTGTACGAAATACGGGTAAGCATCCTTGCTCCATACCTGATTACGCGTGGAGAGAGGTATGGAGAAGATACCCGTGTTGCGGTCAGAATAGTAAAGTTTACCACCATCAATGCACCCATAGAACGGGTCTTGGAAAGCAGGACCACCCACGTTGCTGATGACAGTGGAAAAAGTAGATGCGTCCGCTGCCATGACTGTGATTTGCCCATCGCCCAATACGCCATTCTCGTCGTTGACATAGTTGAACTGCTTGCCGGCATCCAGGATATACAGAGATGACTCTGCAAACAAGAGGTTGAACGGATGTTCTCCCGAAGCCACCCCCATATTGTAGGGTTCCGCCCCTGTAACGGAGGTCAGTTTACGTGCCATGATGTTGCCCTCCTTGACGGCATAATACAATGTGGGAGCGGGGTCTTTGAGAGCCACCTGCACATTGCGTGTTACGAGGTCCAATGCCCGTCCACCAAGCAGAACCTGCAGTTTGATGGGTTGAGACCCTGACTTGGTGAACCGTATCTTGCCGGGGTCTTGTCCCTCGAAGACAGAGAGTTCCTGTCCTGCCTCGTCTTTCACACCGGGGAATGTCCACTGATATACAGCCTCCAAATTGTCGGGGTTCGGCAACTCGACATCGAAACTGATATACGAACTATCCACAACACAAACAGAGTCGGTCTGTACGATACGCACAATAGGACGTATGCCCGCAATCTCAATAGGATGGGTTTTCTTACCGCCATTAGCTGTAGCAGTAACCGTGAAGTTGCCTGCCACAGGGAACTTGCATACCAGCGTATCCACTCCTGTGAAAGAGCGACCGTCGCTGATTTGCCAATCGCAATCGGTGGTAAGTGCTACCGTGGGGTAGAAACGCACCGTGCAACCTGCATAGTAGTCCAGATTGTAAACCGTATCGTTGATGACCTCATAGGCAAAGTTGATAGCCCCTTCGGGGAGTGTCTCCTCTTTGATGATGTGGTCTTTGCACCCTGCCAAGAAGAGCGGCAGGATTGCCATTATTGCTATCGATATACGTTTCATATTCTCGGTTTCGTATTAGTTGAGTTTTATTTCTTTGTACAATGCAAATCCATAAGTGCCTTGGTCATCGTAACAACGCAGGGTAGCCTTGAGTGAATACTGCTTTTTGTAAGAGATGCTCTTCTCGCCTTTGCTGTCAATCAAATCACCAAAGGTGCAAGCCTGATAGAGTGAGTCAACAGCAGCCGGCAATTCATGGTTCTTGAAGAACTTGTCGTAGGTTTGGGTGTTGTCGTTAAAGGCAGAATCGGTATATTGGCTGATGAAGATACGCTCATCTCCCCCCTTGGCGATATATAGAGTCTTGTAGTCCACGTAGGACTTATCCAAATCGGCTTTCAAGATAGTCTCCAAACTATCCTTGAAGTGCTGCATAAAGTTCTCTCCGAAGTAGCGCACTACCAATGTAGAGTCCCACTCTTTGTTCTTCCATTCGGTCTTGCTCTTGGTGTAGGAAGTCGGGAACGTAGCCTTGAACTGGTAAGCACGTTGTTTGGCGTTCCAGTTTGCCTCATCGTGCATATACTTGACCTGTGTGCCACTCTCCGTCATACGTTCGGTGACAGAAGAAGACACTATAGAGTAGGTGGTGCATGTTACCCACGGAGCGGACACTTGTTTGTCTTCCGTCTCGATGGTGTTGTACCACACCTCGCAATAGGAAACAGGTCTATCACCTGTGGTATAATACTGCGCACTAAACGCCACATCGTCGCCGGCAGATACCGTGGTACTGGGTACCTCCCAATACACCTGCGGTGCCATCTTGCCGATAAATACTTGGTCGTCCAACGAGTCGTGCTTGTCGCACGCTGTCATCACGCCCGTTGCTATCATCAGTATTGCTATATACTTACTTGCTTTCATATTCATAGAAATTGCCATAGTCTGTTTTACAATCACATCCACGTTCCTGTACCGGTGCTTGTGATAGCCCCATTCGAGTTGGTGTTACGTTGCCAAACCATACGTTTGCGCAGCCAATCGGGATTCTTGTATGCTCCGATGCGTTCCAACTCTGCTTTGTTGTACTTCTCTTCGGTCTCCGGGTCAGCCGATATACGGTTTACCCACGCATTGGCAGTAAGTTTGCCGCCGACTATGTCCTTGTCTGTCATCCATTGTGCCTCGTAGATATTATAAGGGCGTGTGAGTTCGAACGTCTCGCTGAAATTGTCTTCCTTCACAGTTCCCGTCTTACCTTGATTGTACACGTTGGCGATGTCATAGACATATACATTGTCGTACTGAATGCCGTTGGAGGAACTGCTATAGTTGTAGCGGCGGACATCGCACCATTGCTCCGGTTGCAGATACAAAGCCACATACTTCTGCTGCATCAATGTAGCAATCGTGAAATTATCCGCGGGCATACGTATACGGAAGAAGAAATCTATCAAGCCTGCCTCATTTACCTTGTCGGGGTCGCCCATGTTGCCGTATACGCCATAGCGAGTGAAACTGCGTTCCACTGCCTGCTTGGTGGTGTTGTAAGCCTCGGCTTTATTGTTGCTCCAATACTGCGCCTCAGCCTTGATGAAGAGCAACTCCTCTTCTGTGATGAAAGCAATATAGCCGTCGTCACGTGTGTAAGGATTGGATTTGTAGGTATTCATGACAGAATCCTTGTTGGTCGTGCAATACAAATCAGGATAATAAGTCTCCTTCATAGAGACATCCATACCTATGTTGTTGCGCAGACTACGCATAGCAGGGTCTCCTTTCCCTTCATTGTCTTTACGGTAATGCATCATGCGTGTAGCACGCGGGTCCAGGGCAAAGATAGTACCCGACTCCACTTTCTCTCCGTTGTACTTAACAGAATTGGCCGTCTTCGTGGCTTTCGGATAGAAGCCGAGTATGCTAGCGAAGAATGTGGAAGGCATAGCAGACTTCAATAAGTTTTCGCGTGCCTGCGCCCAACCGAGGTTCATCTTAGGCATAGACGGTCCCCATTGGCAGTTCTGCTCGGCTACACCGCCATCGAACTTGTAGAGTGGTTCTGCCCAATCGGGATCTGCGAGTACCTCGTCCACAAGCGTGATGATTTTGTTGCGCACCTCAGCGGTATTGTTCCAGTTAGGTATCTGACGTACCAAGAAACGGCAGTAAAGAGCCTTGGTGAATGCACGCCATTTGAGCAAATCACCTGCATACATACGGTCGCGCTTTGCGTTCATTGCCGTATTGGTAGGGCACTCTATCCATTCGGGGTCGTTGTAGAGAGCAATGAGGTCTTGGAACTCCTGCTCCATATAGGCATAGATTTCCTCTTGCGTGTCATAGGCAGGGTTATTCGATTGGTATGCCTGAGAACGCGGCATCTCACCAAAGAGGTCAGTGGTTAACATCAGTGAGTTGAGCAGAAGGGTCCGAGTGACCAAAACATAGTTGCGCGCTCCTTTCTCCTCGGCATCTGCAATCAGATATTGTGCGTTCACACCTACATCGTAGTAGTGGCGACGCCACTGCGGGTGACGGTTCATCTCCATAAACCCGCCCCAACCGTTCTTGTAAGGGAGTGTAGAGGTCTGCGCCTTACCGCCTGTGGTAAGACATTGGCTGAGATATGTGCCATACTCGGCAAAGTCGTACACTCCCTGGCATGCAAAGAACAGCACTGAGGGCAGCACCTCTTCACAAGTTACGGTAACAGGTGCATCTTTGGATGTATTGACATCCATCCAATCTTCGCACCCTGTGAGAGAAGTAGCCAATACTACTGCACTCAACAATGTATATAGAACTCGTTTCATATTATTGTTCCTTATTAAATGAATTGTCATAGTTGTTTAGAATGTAACTTGCACCGCCATATTGAAACCGCGTGTGTTAGGTATCTGATAGTTGTCCACACCTGCAGCACCCACACCTGCTTTACTTGTATCTGCATTCACTTGCGGGTCAGAGCCCGTGTAGCGTGTGAGCAGGAACAGGTTTGTGCCTGTGAATGAGAGTTTTATGCCCTCAATACCCTTGACGTTCTTGAGCATTGGAGCAAAGTCATACGCAATTGTAGCATATTGCAGACGTATGTAGGAGCCATCCTCCAAGAAATTGGACGATACGTTGTAGTAGTAGTTGGTGAGCGTAGTTGCGTCCAATACAATCGGTTTGGTATTCTGCTCGTAGATAGTATTACCGTCCGCATCCGTACCGGCAGCCACTACACCATCCCATACCACTTGTCGTCCGCGGTATTGCGGAATGGCAGAGTGCATACCACTTGACCACAATCCGCGTCCAGTTACGTTGACCACCTCACCGCCTACACGTCCGTCGAACTGCAATGAGAGAGAGAAACCTTTGTACTTGAGCATTGTGCTGAGACCTGCAGAGAACAACGGTTCGCGGTTACCAATAAGTACCGACTTGGATGGGTTGATAGTAGGATAGCCGTTCTCATCGCAGATGATTTTACCATCCTCTGTACGTGCATAGTCTTTACCCGAGATAGCGGTGGTACTACCATTGAGGTAAGCCGTCGGGAAGATGTCCCCATACTGTGTACCCTGTATCTCGACCATACCTTCAGGCAAGGCTGTCACCACGCCACGGTTGAAACCTACGTTCACACCCATCGTCCACAACCAACCGTTTTGTTTGATGATGTCGCCGTCCAACGATAACTCCATACCCTGGTTCTTGACGCTACCCTCGTTGCGCGTCTGGAGCACATAGCCCGCAGCATGGCTGACACGCACAGTAACGATTTGGTTTTCTGTGGCTTGGCTGTAATATGCAAGGTCCATACGCAGCCTGTTGTTCAAGAAGCGGATGTCCGTACCTATCTCCCAAGACTTGGATATTTCCGGTTTGATGTCGGCACCAACACTGGCACTGGCATTTGCGCCATAACCACCATCAGGCAATGTAGCGTACTGCGTGAAACGGCGGTCCATCAAGTAAGCCGGTGCATCTTTACCTACCATAGCGAAGTTGCCACGTATCTTCCAGTAGGAGAACCAATTATCCTTGGTCTCGTTCAGCCCGGGAATCAACTCTGAGAGAATCAAACCACCTGTTACAGAGGGGTACCAATACGGGCAATACTCCATTGCTAATGTAGATGACCAGTCCCAACGCGAAGTAACAGAGAGCGAAGCAATTCCCTTATAGTCGCCGCGTATCTCTCCATAGACACCTGCACTACGCCGTTGTGTGTGTGTGAGTTTGACATCATCTGTGCCGTTGATATAGTTGGTGTTTCCAATACTATACACCCCGGGTATGACAAAGTCACGCCCCGTCATAGACGAAGATATGGATGTGCGGTCTTTCAGTTCTCCACCGACCATAAAGTCCATACCGAAATCTTTTGGCAAGTCCAAATGGTAGGTAGCCAGCAAGTTTCCTGTCAACAGGCGTCCTTCAGACTGCGAGTAACTATATTCACCCAACAACGATTTGCTAATTTTATCCAACTGTTCCTGGGTCAAGTACGGGTCAGTGATATTCTGCTCAGGAGCCAAGTTGGTATCAGAGAAACGAGGCACTGTGTATCCGTCGTAGTGGTAATTGTTTTGGTCCATGCTCAAACGGGCGGTAATCTCAAGTCCCTTTACAGGCTTTGCCGTGATGAAACCCGTCAACAAGGTACGTGTGCTTTTGTTCACACCCTCATCGCGGTAGCGTGAATAAAGAGGAGATATAGGAGAGTCGGCTTTCTCGTCCGCATAGTAGAGGAAACGGATGTCGCCAGTTTCGGTTTCGTAGTTGCGGATATCATCGTTGATAGGCCATGAGTAGATGCCGCTCACGCTGCCTGCACTACGATAGGTATTGTGTATCACATTTGCCATAAGGCTCATAGTCAGGTACTTATTCGGTGAATACGTACCTTTTAACATCGCCGTTACTTTCTGGCGGTAGTCGTTCACCACGATACCCTCCGCATTGGAGTATGATGCCGATGCGAGTGCTTGGAACTTGTCCGTACCACCCGACAGTGACATATCGTACTTGTGGTAGAAACCATAGTCCTTGAAGTAGTTGCGCACATTGTCGTAGGTCTCTGCGGGGTTGGTCGTACCCACAGGGTTCAAGACAGGTCCCCAACCGTTCTTGGTTTGCTCCTTGTAGAAACCCTGCGAGCCGGACATATACATATTCTGCGTCTTTATCAGGTTAGCCGGTGTATCAAATTGCCAAGAGCCATTGACCGTTGCAGTCAGTTTTCCCGCAGAAGCACTTTTTGTAGTGACCATCAAAACGCCATTGGCAGCCTCTTGACCGTACAGAGCAGACGCAGCAGCACCTTTCAGCACCGTAACCGACTCAATATCGTTGGGGTTGATATCACCCAAACCGCCCGTAAGTGGCATACCATCCAAGATAACCAACGGCTCGTTGGTTTGCGTGGAGGATATAGAGGTTACACCACGGATAATCAACTGGCTGCCAGAGTTAGGCGAACCACCGCCCGTGGTCACATTTACACCCGCCACCTTACCTTGCAGCGAGTTCAATATGTTCGCCGACTTACCGTCAGTAAGGTCGTCTGCCCCTACGTTCTGCACGGCGAAGTTAAGGCGTTTCTTCTCTTGGACAACGCCCATGGCGGTAACAACCACCTCCTCGACAGCGATGGCGTCGCCCTGAAGGACGACATTGTGCTGCGTGCCGGTAACTTTCACCTCTTGGGTTTTCATACCCACGTAACTAATCTCCAACGTGGCACCATCCTGCACGGTAAGCGTGTACATACCGTCGAAATCGGTAATGGTACCGTTGGTCGTACCCTTCTCCAAGACCGAAGCACCTATCACAGGCTCTTTATCCTCCGCAGAAGTAACCACACCCCTTACCGTGACAGTAGCGTTCATCGCTACCGCCGCCAGCAGACAGGTGAGCATAAAGAATAATCTCTTCATAAATATCAGATTTGTTTATTGTTCAAATTTTACACATTATATACAACACGTTTCCTCCCTATTCCGCCACAAAGTTACGAAAAAGTTTTCGTATGTGCAAGAGTAGGCAACAAAATTAACTCTAACTTAACAACATCACCCTGCAAAATGCAAGCCCCAATCTGCCTGAAAGCCCCCACCGCAATTCTCTGAAGAACCGGTCAAACACGAATTACCGTGTAATTAACCACGAATTTTCTCCAACAACGGCTTTTGGCTCCATTAAAGACCCATTAAAAAGGCTCCGTTAATTGCCGTTTATTTCCCGTTAATTTTGCTCGGTAGGGTCTCATATTTAGGGTTGGTATGGATTGCCTATCCCTTGCTCATCCCTTGCTTATCCCTTGCTGTTTGACCCGACATAATCGGAACGAAAATTCGGGGAGATACGAGGGGGTATTTCTTACTCTCCGCGGTAGGCGTCCATCGCCTTCTTCACGCTGCCGTGAAGGAGGAGGAGATGCTGCGCCTTGTCGTAGTCCAGACCCAGTTCCTCGACCAGCATGCGGGTGCCGCGGTCCACGAGTTTCTTGTTGCTCAACTGCATATTGACCATCTTGTTGCCCTTGACACGACCCAACTTAATCATGGTGGTGGTGGTAATCATATTGCAGATGAGTTTCTGTGCGGTGCCCGACTTGAGGCGCGTGGAGCCGGTCACGAACTCGGGGCCTACGATAGGTTCGATGGCAATCTCCGCAGCGTGCGCCACCGGCGAATCGGGGTTGCACGAGATAGATGCCGTGAGGCACCCGAATGCGCGCGCATGCTCTAACGCACCTATTACATAAGGTGTGGTGCCCGAAGCCGCGATGCCAATGACGGTGTCGAGGGGGGTGATGTGGTGCTCCTGCAGTTCCTGCCACGACTTTTCAGGGTCGTCTTCGGCTTTCTCCACAGGGTTGCGGAGGGCAGTGTCGCCACCCGCGATGAGACCAATCACATAGGTGTTGGGCATACCAAAGGTAGGCGGTATCTCGCTGGCGTCCAGCACACCGAGACGGCCGCTGGTGCCTGCGCCCATGTAGAAGATACGTCCGCCCTGCTTCATGCGCGGCACGATACCTTCGACCAGTTTCTCTATCTGAGGAATGACATCACGGACGGCAAGCGCCACCTTCTGGTCCTCCTCGTTCATCTCCCGCAGCAGTTCACCCACAGGTTTCTCGTCCAGGTGGTCGTGCAGAGAGGGTTGTTCGGTGATTTTTACAAACACGGCTTATTAAGTAATAGTTAATGGTTAATAGTTAATATGCGTAGCATATCCACTTTGAGTAATAAGTAATAATTAATAGTTAATATGCACAGCACACCTATTTATATCCTGCACCTTATTCCTGCGTGGGCACGATGTCGTTCTTGTGGTACTCCTTGAGACCCTCCATAGGACTTTGCAAGATTTGGGCTACCGAGAAGCCATTGTCCGCCAGTACCTTCTTCAGCACGTCCTGATAATAGTACGCGATAGAGCCGATGAAGCCGACCGGCAGGGCGGGATATTGGGTCAGGATACGCTTGGCAAAGTAGTCAAAGTGGTCATATACCAACTTGTAAATCAGCGGGTTGTCGATATTCTCGGCGCAGAACTTGCTGAGCGATGCCAAGTAGCGGTTGGGGAAAGGCTTGCGATATACGTTCTCGATGATGTCCGCCGCCGTGATGCCGTATTGGGTGAGGAACTTGTCCTTGAGTTCGTCGTTGAGTTGGTTCTTGAGGAGGTCTGCCACGAGACGTTTGCCGAGCACGGCGCCACTGCCTTCGTCACCAAGGATGAAGCCGAGTGCAGGTACGTTCTTCACGATTTCCTTGCCGTTCCACAAGCAAGAGTTAGCCCCCGTACCGAGGATGCACGCCACACCTTCGCCGTGCCCGAGCAGGCCGCATGCCGCGCCTACCATGTCGGAGTACACCTCCACCACAGCCGACTTGAAGATGCCCTCCAACGCGGATTTCAATACGGGTATCTTCTCGGGCGTGCAACCTGCGCCGTAGAAATAGATATGGGTGATTTTGCCCGCCCACATCAGGTGCGACATCTGCGGAAGGAGCTGGTTGCTCACACTGTTCTTGATAGCATCGGCGGTCTGATAGAACGGGTTGATACCGTCCATAAAGAACTCGCTGCTCTGCCCCGAGGCAGTCATCAAACACCAATGGGTCTTGGTAGAACCCGAATCTGCAATTAGTATCATGTCTATTCTCGTTTTATATCTGCAACATACTGCTTTGGAGCAAAAAACAAACGTTTGTTCTGCTTTAACAGCCCGCAAAGTTACCACTTATCTACGATACGCGCAAGCATAACCCCCGAATACATGTTGCACAACATATAAAAAGTGCTTTTTTGCAGGAAAGTTCTGCAACCGTTTGCAGGAAAATACAAAAAGTAGTACTTTTGCAGTCGGAAAAGTATGCAAACTCTTAAACAAATTGTGATATGAGAAATAACCTAAGTCAGCAAATTTCCCTGAGCCATGTCGAGGAGAAATTGTACCGTCCTGCAAATGCTTACGAGTTGTCGCTCGTAACGCGTATGGAGCATGTACACACCAACATCTATGAAACTGCGCACGAGGGTACGCACTATGTAGCAACGCATATTGCGGAGTTGATTCGCAATCGTCAGAAAGAGGGTAAGAAATTCGTAATATCCTTAGTAGCAGGTCGTTCCACGCGCGACATCTTCGCAGAGTTGGTTCGCATGCACAAAGAGGAGGGGCTGAGTTTTGCCAATGTGGTGGTCTTCAATGCCTACGAGTACTATCCGTTGCCAAGTCCGACAGAGGGCAATATGGCACTTATCCGCAGCCAGTTGCTCGACCATGTGGACGTGAAGGAAGAGAACATCCATACGGTGCCGTTTGACCTGAAGAAGGAGGACATCATTGACTTCTGCCAGACCTATGAGAAAACGATTGCAGAGGAGGGTGGTATTGACTTCCAATTGTTGGGTATCGGCCGCTCGGGCAACATCGCATTCAATGAGCCCGGTACCCCGTTGAACTCCCCTACCCGACTCGTCATTCTGGACAATAACTCCCGCGAGGACGCGAAAGTGATTTTCGGTAATACGGAGTTGGTACCGGTGAGCGCGGTAACGATGGGTATTGACACTATCATGCAGGCGCGCGAGATAATGATGGTGGCATGGGGCGAGCACAAGGCTTCGATAGTACGCGAGGCGATTGAGGTGCCGTATTCCACCGCCTGCCCCGCATCGTTCCTGCAGTTGCACAAGAACGCGCAAGTGGTTCTCGACCTCGGAGCAGCCAACCAACTGACGCGTATCTACCACCCATGGGAAGTTACGAACTGCGAGTGGAACGACCAACTGGTGCGCCGTGCCGTGGTATGGCTGTGTGCAGAGACACACAAGCCTATCCTCAAACTGACCAACAAGGACTACAACGACCACGGGCTGAGCGAACTCATCACGCTCTACACCTCGGCATACAACTGCAACATCAAGGTATTCAACGACCTGCAGCATACCATCACCGGCTGGCCCGGCGGCAAACCCAATGCCGATGACAGCAACCGTCCCGAGCGTGCAAAACCCTATCCGAAGGACGTGCTTATCTTTTCCCCGCACCCCGATGACGACGTCATATCGATGGGCGGCACCTTTGCGCGCCTTATCAAACAGGGGCACAACGTGCATATCGCCTACGAGACCAGCGGTTGCATAGCCGTTTGCGACGACGAAGTGGTACGCTTCATGGACTTTATGAAGGGCTACAAACTGATGCACCTGCCCGAGGACAAGGTGATTGACAAGAAGTACGACGAGTATATGCACTTCTTCCACAACGAGAAAGTGGGCGACCAGGACAGCCGCGAAATCCTGAATGTCAAGGCACTTATCCGCCGCGGCGAGGCTACCGCAGCATGCCGCCATATGGGACTGCCCACCGACCATATCCATTTCCTCAACCTGCCGTTCTACGAGACCGGTACTATCAAGAAAGGACCGCTCACACAAGCCGACATAGACATCGTGAAGAAGGTGCTGCTTGAGGTGAAGCCGCAGGAGATATTCGCTGCCGGCGACCTGGCCGACCCGCACGGCACACACCGTGTATGTCTGGATGCCGTACTGGCTGCTCTGGACGAACTGAAGCACACCGAGGCTTGGGACGAGTGGCTGAAAGACTGCCGCATATGGATGTACCGCGGTGCATGGATGGAATGGGAGGTGGACCTCATCGAGATGGCTGTGCCTATGTCGCCTGAGGAACTGCGATTCAAGCGCAACACCATCCTCAAGCACCAGAGTCAGATGGAGTCGGCACCGTTCATGGGCAACGACGAGCGTCTGTTCTGGCAACGCGCCGAAGACCGCAACCACGCTACCGCCGAACTCTATGCGCAGTTGGGCTTGGCGAACTACGAAGCCATCGAGGCGTTTGTGCAGTATCATATTTTGTAATAAAAAACCAAGGTCTTGCGGTTGCGTAATGCCCGCAAGACCTTATTAATATAATAGAACAATGAAGAATATCACTTGCTTTATTCCGTTCCAATCCGAGGAACAAGTTAAGACAACCGTTGCCAACCTTGAGGCACAACCCCTCGTAGGCGACATCCACTACTTGCGTGGCGATATGCGTAGCACCGACAACATACGCTTTATCGCAGAGCATGCCACCACGCCCTACACGCTTATCTACACCAAGTACACCACCCTCTCGTTTGTGCTGTTCGCACTCGAGCGTATGGAGGCACTGATGGAGGACACGCAGGCGGCGATGGTGTATTCCGACCACTTCAACCAGACGGGTGACGTACGCACCAATGCGCCTGTAATCGACTATCAGTTAGGTGCTTTGCGCGATGACTTCGACTTCGGCTCGGTACTCTTCTACCGCACTTCCGCCCTCAAAGAGGCAGTGTCTCGCATGGACGTTACCTATCAGTTTGCCGGTCTCTACGACCTGCGTCTCAAGGTCAGCCAAAAGGGTGCGCTGGAGCATATCAACGAGTACCTGTACTATGATGTGGAACTCGACACCCGCAAGTCGGGCGAGAAGTTGTTCGACTACGTGGACCCGAAGAACCGCGGTGTGCAGATAGAGATGGAACAGGCTGTTACCCAGCACCTCAAGGACATCAACGGCTATCTGGCTCCGGGCTTCAAAGATATTGACCTCACCGGCGGCGGCTTCGAGTATGAGGCTTCGGTGGTTATCCCCTGCAAGAACCGTGTCCGCACTATCGGTACCGCTATCCGCAGTGCCCTTTCGCAGAAGGTGAACGCACCGTACAAGTACAATGTCATCGTGGTGGACGACAACTCGGAGGACGGCACCGTGGATGTCATCAAGAGCATCGTGGCTGAAGGACACGACAACCTCATCTACATCGCACAGGACAAGACATGGCATGCCATCGGCGGCAACTGGAATGTGGCTCTCCACCACCCCAAATGCGGACGCTTTGCCATTCAGTTGGACTCCGACGACACGTACTATGACGAGAACACCGTGCAGAAGTTCATTGACGCTTTCCACGAGCAGGACTGCGCTATGGTGGTAGGTACCTATCGCATGACCGACTTCGACGGCAACATTCTGCCTCCTGGCATTATCGACCACCGCGAGTGGACGCCCGACAACGGACGCAACAACGCACTACGTATCAACGGACTCGGTGCTCCGCGCGGATTCTATACGCCGATGTTGCGCCAAATCAACTTCCCGACCACGAAATACGGTGAGGACTATGCAGTGGGCTTGCGCGTGAGCCGCGAGTATCAGATTGGTCGTATCTACGATGTAGTGTACAACTGCCGCCGTTGGGACGACAACTCCGACGCCAACTGCGACCTCATCGCCATGAACAACAACAACTTCTACAAGGACCGCATCCGCACGTGGGAACTCAAAGCCCGCATTCACATGAACGAGAAGAAGTAAGCAACCCCTCCCCCTCAAAAGAGCACACCTATCACACCATTTGGCTGAAAGGAGCCCCACTAAGAGGAGTAATCATAACGACTGCCTGACATGTGTCGGGCAGTTGCTATTTATGCAAAAGTGCAGGATATCATTTCCCTTGAAGATAAGCCTCTAATTGCCCCCATTCGCGTGTGGCATCACGGAGACCAAGATGATAGACCTGCTTCAAGTGAAGAGGATTGCGCTCCAATCGGCGCACCGGCAATAGCGTTTCGGGTGAGAAAACAAATATCTTGCCCTCTTCTTTCAGCCGGCGTACCTGCTGCATACGTTTGTTGTAATTGCTGCTACGCACACGAAGAGCCTGCTGCAGGTTCTTATCCCGAGGGTAGAATATCTTGCTGAGCCAATACATATGTTCGTTGAGGCGGAACTCTATCGGGCGCGTCAGCACCACTATCACTTTGTCGCAGCCCTCCTCAAAAGCCTTGTCCAATGGGATATTATCCACCAGCCCGCCGTCCAGATACTCGTTGCCGTCAATATGTACAGGGCGTGAGACAAATGGCAGCGTCCCCGATGCACGGAGCCAATCCATCTGTTTGAGACAGTTGTTTATCCGCTTGTATTCGGCTTTGCCTGTGCGGACATTGGTCACCGTGGCAAAGACCGTAGTCTTGGATGCCTCGTATGCCACCTCGTCGAAGGGTGCAAGTTCGTGGGGAATACGGCGGTAGGAGAAATCCACATTCACCATATTGCCCGTGCGAATGAGCGAGCGGATGGAGACATAGTTCGGGTTGTCACAATAGCGGTAGTTGTAGTCAAAGGCTCTGCCCCGTTGTTTGGAGGGCAGGTTGACACCGAACAAAGCCCCTGCGGAGGTACCGCACAGCACATCGGGTTCAAAACCTTTGTCCATCATCACATCCAACACCCCGCACGTATATATCCCGCGCATACCGCCGCCTTCCAAAACAAGACCTGTCTTCATTGTATAACATTTTCTGCTGCAAAGTTACACTTTATCTGCGAAATAAGCAAACATTAAGAATATGCCCTGGCTTTCCATGACCTTACCCTGCGGATAGCATCTGTTTGCAGAATTAGTTGGTAAAGAGTCGCGGGTTTATCGCGGGTCTATCGCGGGTCTGTCGCGGGTTACAAG
>ERZ808274.190-NODE-190-length-36026-cov-4.452865_pt1 | contig 36026 bp, 55 predicted proteins | sample MGYA00521277_ERZ808274 | MGnify/ENA primary metagenome ERZ808274 (study PRJEB31516, sample SAMN03275597) | gut metagenome | biome: mammalia-associated habitat; material: feces | host: Papio cynocephalus | place: Kenya | collected 2012-07-28 ... | reverse complement strand
TACGCGTGGATTTTGTCGTTTTAAATATGTAGTATCATGTTCATAAAATAAATACAATCTGTTTACAAAATGTATGTATATCTGTTTCGGCAGTGGTGGTATAATATGGCTGTCGATAGGACAACAACAATTTATCTCGTTGAGATTAGACCACAAATAAATCCTCTCGACAGTCATATTAACTTATGACTAATCCATACGGGCTTAACCGTCCGGACGCTTGACAGCCGTAAAAAGCGAAACACAACAAAAGTAAAACTCAAGCGTCAAAGTCCTTTGACAATTGTATAATACTCCGTCCCTCTCCGCCGTATCGTATGCGTGTGTGCATATGTGCACGTGTATACGTGTGTGCGTAAGCATATACGTATATGCGCGTGCGCGTGCCGTGTACGTATGTACTGAGGGAGAGACGGATTGACGATGACTTAAATTTTCCCTTATCCGCTATGACAACACGGCGGATAAGATTTGAATGTGTTCTATGCGCTTGACTGCCAAAGTCAAGCGTATGCAAACGCATTTAAAGCGTTACCATTCAATTTTTAAAAAAAAAACGAAAGAGGTAACAAAAAATGGAAAACAACACAAACATCGTCACTCACTCGCTCATTAAGTCTGCTATCATGACTAACGCCGTTAAAGGCATCAAAATTTCCACAAAAAACTCCGGCATAGCTCAGTCAACCATGACTGAGTGGAGAGCGTTAATCAAAGACGTCCGCACGGCGATAATTGCATATGCCGATGCGCTCCAATCCATGGCAAACGCAAACTGCGCTGATGTACAGAGCGCGCGCGTATCATTCTTTACCGCGCTTGACAGCGTCCGCAAATTCTCCGGCTTATCATTTCCTAATGGATTTGATAAATATGACGAGATATCTATTTGGCTCGCGTATCTGTCACGTCCTGTTAAAGAGCGCAACGCAGACGGCGATATCATCGATATGCCTCTTGCTATTGCATCTCCGGAGACTGTCCGGGGGAACATTGAGATATTACTGTATCTCCGTGAGAGCGGAAAAATCGGGATGACTGTAAAACAGTACGAGGACTACAAGGCAGAGCGAAAAGCAAAGAAGCAAAAGGCACGCGCGGAAGAACAGAAGCGCGTACATCGTGAAAAGGCGGAAGCAGAAGCGAAAGAAAAAGCAAAAACGGAAGCAGAAACAGAAGCGTATGCGCGTATCCTCGAACGCCTTACTTCCGACACTTCCGATATAGGCGAACAGTATATGCTCAAGTATGCCAACACAAAGACAGCCGATGAAGAGCGTGTTGTGCTTGACAACTATATGCAAGCCGTTGCATGAGTGACGAAAGAAGAGAGCCTGCAAAGGCTCTTTTTCTTTTGCCTATTTTTTTTGACACATATCCATTAAAATCGGCTCACATTCCCCACACGGCAGAGTTTGCCTACATTTTCCCTTAAAGGCAAGTTTTCCCGTGCATAAAGCGTCGTTTGAGCGACGTTAAATAGGATTTAGGCTCAAAGCGTTCCGCCAACACGGCGGAGGTATCACATTAAATGGAGGAACAAAAATGAGAAAAGAGACTGAAATGATTATAGAATGTGCAGACGCTGAAAAGGCTGTTGGAATTTTCTTTGAAGAACATCCGGAAGTTATCAAATGGCGTGAGATTCTTGAAAAAATGGCGAGAACCGGCGATGAAATTGATGACGATAGGAAGAAAAACGGCAGATTTAATCCCGAATGGACACATTTTATTACATTAGAGGTGTACAACAATCAAACCCTTATTTACATCGGCGAACACGTCGAAGTTGAACCGACAGTCGACTGAGCGACTTAAAACAGAGTTCAGGCTCAGAGCGTTCCCTCTTCGGAGGGAGGTACTAAATTTAAGGAGGAAATATGAAAAACATCCTAAATTCCCTTGAATCCATTATGGACTCTGCTGAAAAATGCCGTAACGCTTACTTCTGGCATTCCCCACAGTCCGCCGGAGCCCGCCGTTCCTTTGAGCGCGAGAATTCCGTCCCCGAAATCACATGGAGAGACGGCAAGGATACATTTACGGCGGAATACGTCGTGACGTGCTCTTGTAATAACGTCTACGCGAGAGGCATATATACTCGCAACGGCAAGAAAACCACTCTGACGGCTATAAAAAACAGCTATAACCGTCTGCTGAAGGAGGAACAGAGTCATGTATAACAAAATCAACCGAGCGAAATTTCCCATCACATTCCACGGAGCGAAAATTCCCGCCGGATGGTTCTACGGCTTATACCACGGAAATCCGTTCGCTTCATCCGGCGAAATCAATATCCAGACTGGCGAAATCCTTATCAACCGCTTCATCCGTGGCGAATGGCGCGGAAAATGGGAGCAAAATCCCCTCGCAAAGGTTCTCCACCGTATCCGCGTTGAGGAGGAAGCCAAAAAATCAGAGGAATACTTCCGTAAATACCCGCCGAATCCGTCATTCCGCAGTATGAGCGAAGTCCATCAGCCGAGTACATCTGTCGTAATCTGTTGAATCTGTAACTCCGAGTCCGACAATTTCCGTCGGGCTTATTATTATGGATTTAACCATAAAAAATCAAATCATTCGGAGGAAAATAAAATGACAAATGCCGAAAAAATCCTGAAAAACTCTATCAGAGTCTCCATTGCGGACGTGTTCGAGGATGACACATTCCGCGCAGACTTACTCGCCAATTATGTAGATGCAAGTAAGGAAGTGTTCGAAACGCTTCAAAAAGCGGCGAAGTTCTACGTCGGACGCGGAACGAAAATTCCCGCAATTCGCATTACGGTAGCATATCGCCCTGACACTGAGGGTATCGGCGGAATTTCAAAAGTTGATAAGAATTTAAGCCTTGATGCATATGTCAGAATGGCTGTGTACAATAAAGCATTGGGCAAATCCGGGTATATCGCGTTTTGGTACACGGAATTTTCCGAAACTCCTCTCGAATATCCATATTCTGCGGCACTCATGGATGAATTACTCTGCTCATGGGATGAATAATAGTTTACAATTTTTGGAGGAAACTAAAATGAAAAAACTCATCATAATCGCACTCGCAGCACTTCTCACAGCGTCCGCAACAAGCTGTAGAAGCACCAACTACACCGCCGAGGGAATTTCCTATGAGGACGGCAGAATCGTAACCGCCGACGGAAACGAATGGCAGTGCGAACACTATATCGCGGGAAACGGAACTGAAGTCATAGTTCGCTTCGACAATAACGGCACTCCGAGCGAAATCACGGACGATATCGTTTTGAGCGTCAACTATAAGGAGTACCCGGCGAAATAATCCACTCGTTAAACCCGTAAATCAAGAGCCTGACGGAAGTCGGGCTTTTTCTTATGGATTTAACCATATAACACAATTTTGGAGGAAAATCAAATGACACTTTTTGCCGAAACCATATTCGAGCGAAATTCAATCCTCGAATCCCTCTTAGGGGACTATCACCGCACCTCTGTGACGGAAACTGAGGAAATTTACACTTCCAATAAAGGCGATTTTGTCCGTTATCTCTCCGATGAGTATGTATCGGGCATAATCTACGGCGGAATTCAGTTTTCAATCTACATTGAGAGCGACCCCATGAAAAAAGCGGAAATCCTCGCGAAGGAATCCATGAAAATCGGTATCAGCGATTATATCCGCTACGGAGACCTCGAAACTGCGGAAAATATAATCAGCGACGAACTTTACGACCGCGAATGCTTATGGGAGACAATGAAAGACGCGGCGAGATTTTACACCGGAGCGCGAGACATAGACTGCGCCGTAATCCTCAAATGCGAACCCGAAGTCGCATACTATGACGCAAAGGCGAGTGACGGACTCTGTAAATCCAATGTAGAGTTCGACCGAAATCTCGATATCTACGTCACGATGTCGGTCTATAGCAAATCCCCGAAGTTCGCGGGCGGCAAGTCGGGCGAATTTGGCTTCTACATGAGCGACTTTTATAGCCTCACAGGAGATAACGCCGAAATCCTCCGCAGAAAAGCCTACCTCTCATGGGAGATATAATTCCTAACGGCAGGACTGGGCGAAAATGATATCCAAAAGCGAATAACCGAAAGCTCCGAGTAAGTGTTCACCCCACCGAAAAGAGCTTTTTTGCGTTATTTCATACAGACTCAGCCGATGAAATTTAAAAGGAGAAAAATCATGGAGAAAAAGAATTTTGTAGTCACTATTGAGGAACATATCTCACAGGATTTTGATATCGAAGCGAAGTCCCTCGAAGAAGCACTCGAAATCGCGAGAAAGAAGTACCACGACGGCGAAATCGTGGTTGAACCCGAAACCCCTATTTACGTAGAAGCATACGTAAGAACAGAGGGCGGATTTGAAGCATTACCTTGGAGGGAAATATAATGAAATTTTCAAAATATAACAGAAGACGCAAAAAGCACACACTTCCGCCGAAATCACAGTATATCCCGACAATGGCGGAGCTTGACTATTGCAAGAGCATGAATATCACACCGTCGCAGTACGTCGACCTCAAATACGAGAGAGCAAAAACCGCAAAGGAGGAAATATGAGAACCGCACAGAAGCACCACATATTTAACATCAAGCCGTATTCGGGCGAAAACGACTCCTACGTTGAGCTTTGGCAGGATATGGATGACCAAAAGCAGTTTTTCGCGAGATATACCCTCTATGGCGGAATTTGGTATACCGTCTCAGACCCTCTCGGATACTGCGAACTGAATTCCCCTTGTCCCGAGAGCTACACATTCCGCGTTCATGGATGGGACGGAAATTTCCTTTTCTTCTCCTCCAACGCCGAGGACGCAGAACATCCCATAACCTTTGACGAAGCAGTCAAGCAAGCCGTCAGAAGTGTCGATACGAGCGAAATCAATCCCGATAGCACCGAGCTGAATGACTTCATCCTCTCGCACCTCACATCGGAGATTGAGGAAAACCTGTACCGCCAAGGTCTGAATTGCATAAGAGCGAACTTCCGCGACTTCTGGCATGACGCCGAATCGGGCGAAATTTACCATATTTTTACCCACCTCGGACAGCCGTATTACCTCTGGAAAGTCCGCTATAAGCATAAATTTGCGGATTTTGAGTGGTATGAATACCTCGTCGGAGACGCAGATTATATCGATAATCCCTATCCCAACTGCTATAAATGGCTCGGTTGGAGCAAAATTGAAAAGGAGAACGAAAATGGAGAAAACTAAACGAAATCCCTCGAAGGAAATCACAGAGAAAATCATAGCACAGCTTGAAAACGGTACAATCCCGTGGAAAAAGCCGTGGTTCGGAGTCAGGAGCGGCGCGAAATCCTATTCTACAGGTAAACCCTATAGTCTCCTCAACCAGTTCATCCTGATGAAGCCGGGATATTACCTCACATTCAATCAGGCGCAAAAACTCGGCGGACACGTCAAAAAAGGCGCGAAAGCGGAGTTCATCTACTTCTGGAATATGATACATAAGACCGAGGAAAACAAAAACGGCGAAAAAGTGCAGATAACAATCCCTTACCTAAAGGCATACGCAGTCTTTCATGAGGACGATTGCGAGGATATCCCGAAAAAGGCGGAATCCGAGAAAATCCCACTGCCGGAATTCAGCCCGATAGACTCAGCGGAGCATATTTTCGCGGATTACATCAACCGAGAGCATATCAGATTCTCGAACATTCAAGGGGATAGAGCGTTTTACTCACCCCTTAACGATAGTATCACTCTCCCCTTAAAGGAGCAGTTCGCCAAACCCGACGAATACTATAGCACCCTCTACCACGAAGCCGCGCATTCTACCGGAGCGAAAAACCGCCTCAACCGCTTTGAGGGAGGTTCGTCTTTCGGTTCAGAACCGTATTCTAAAGAGGAACTCGTAGCGGAAATCTCAGCGGCAGTCAGCCTGAACGAACTCGGCATAGATACCCCCGATACCGAGCAAAACTCAATCGCTTATTGCCAGTCGTGGTTAAAAGTCCTGAGGAACGACCCGAAGTTTATAATCTCCGCAGCTTCTAAAGCCGAAAAAGCCGTAAAGCTCATCTGGGGAGACATCGAAGAAGAAAAAGGAGCAGAAGCAAATGAATAACCTTGTAATCCCGACAATCGCAACCTCACTTGGAGTTATCTTAACCGCCCTCATCGCGTCCCTTGCAATCTCAACATCAGCGCAGACCGCCGCCGAATGCGAGGGAATCAGCAGATACACCGACCCCAAGCTCACATTAAAATCCCTCTCTACGGCGGAAAATAACCTCATGTACGAGGGCGCGGACGGAATTAAAGCGTCAGCGGAGGAAATAAAAAACCTCTCGTCCCTCGTTTCGTTAGAGGTCGGAGGAGAGAGTGAAGACGAAATCCGAGCCGTCACGGAAACCATATTGAACCGCGTCAAATCCGATAGCTTCCCCGACACCGTCAACGGCGTAATCTTCCAGCAGTCCGACGGATATCCGCAGTATTCCCCCGCGTATAAAGTCGGCGAGACAGAGCCGGAGGACGAAATCACCGAGATAGTCATAGAGGTCTTCACCGAGGGAAACGAGATTTGCGATAGCGATATCTACTACTTCCGCGCAGATTATTACCATACATGGAGCGGAGCAGTGAGCGAATTTAACATAGGAAATACATACTTCTCGTCCAGTATATGGGCAGATTAACGGAGGAACAGAATGAAAGTCAGAGTACACGCAGAAGCAAGCACATGGGAAAACGGCAGTGGATGGAGCTGTAGTTCCGCATATGACTCATGGGAGGAGGAATGGGACTCCGTCGAGGAAATGAAGGAATTCTACCGCAAAAAATTCGACTGGGAAGAATTTGTGGAATACGACCAGTGCGACGAGGAATACATCGTAAGAGACGCGAATCACGAGGAATGCGATATCTACTATGAGCTGACCGCAACAGAAATCGACGAAAACGGAGACGATGTCTACGACGAAGACGGCGACGAAATCACCTATAACCTCACAGGAAAATGGTTGTCCGATATAGCCCTCGAATACTGCGAACAGCGGGGCATCGACACCGATATAGCGTAAACGAAAGGAGTAAACGAAAATGACATTGAGCGAAATCACTACACCCTACGAACAAAAGCAAATGTATCACTACCTTAAAGACGGAAATACAGTAAAACTGTCGAGCACCCGCGTAAAGCTCATCCGGAAGCCGTATTACATGAGCGAACCTAAAACGGACGAGTACGGCAATACATACGCGGATATCTACGTCTGGTATCCGAAATACGATGACGGGTGCGGAATGAAGCTTACGAATCTGCGCACCGATACAGAGGTAGAAAAGCTCTGTGCCTATAACGACGATACCTACGAAACGCCGGAGAAATTCATAAAGGAGGTCGTAAATCTCGACTACCCGCGAATGCTCGAAGTCTCCATTATAGGCGAAATGAATCCTGAGCTTGTCCCGTTCCTTATGAAAAAGCGAGACGCATACCTCGAGGCAAGAGCGCGAAAAGAAGCCGAAAGCAAGCGCATACAGGAGGAAGCGGATAAAAAATATGTCTCCGAGCAAAACGAAATTTTGAAAAACACAGTCAAAAATGCCGTCGAAATTCTGAAGCATGACGGAGTTTTGAAGAACATAACCGTCACCGAGTACCGCGATAAGTACGACTATAGCGAGTATAAGCTCGTGAACTACCTCTCGCGGAAATACGGCGTAAAAATCCCATTGAGAACACAAGGATGGATAAACAGCACCCTCGCGGAAATCAAAATCGAAAACGGCACAATGACCACATACAAAAGAATGTCAAACACAAATCCGTCCAATTCCATCTGGAAATACATGGACGAACTCATAAAGAAAGTTAGAGAGGAAAATTAAAATGAAAAAAGAAGCCAAATCGTACACAATGTACAAAGAAGTCTACATCTCCGTCGACGGAAAAGAGTTTGAAACAGAGCAAGCTTGTAGAAACTGGGAAAAATCCTATAGAGGAACACTTGAAGCAAGCTGGAAACTAATTCCGAAAGTCCCTGTTGACACAACAGAATTAGGAATGCCTTGGTCAAACGATGACGAAGAATGCTACCTGTTCGTGCCGAAGGATTTTGATGAAATTACATTGTTAAACGCATATATTCAGGACACTTGTTCAAACAGTCTTCTTCTCACAACTAACCATATCGGCAAGTCAGTCGTACTGAACTTCGGAAGCTGCGGAGACATCTGCGATACATACATCCTCGAAGACCATGTTGACCGAATCGTAAACTACGCCGAAAAGCTGAAAACAAAATTGAGCGAAATGACCGAAGTAAAAGAAACAAAGGAGAACCAAAATGAACCTGACGAAAAATAAAATCTGCCAACTCGCGCAAAAAATCCTCTTCCTTTTGGAGAAATTCGACGCATCCGATATGGTGGAGGTCTACTGCAATAACGACCAGCTGACCATCTCAAAAGGCATAATCTGGACGAAAAAAGACGTAGACCCACATAAAATCTTTGACTACGCCGCATATGACCATATCCTCTCGATGTCGTTTGAGGGAAAATTCTACGAGGAAATGAACTATCGCGGAGGACGGTTAAAAAAGAAGTTTGACGAATTGGTGGAATCCTATGACCTCTACTACGAACTCGGGAACTCGTGGAATCTCACTATGATACCGCTGAATCCCGAAGATAAGATAGCATATACCCACTACGAAAAGCCGAAAGAGAGAATCCGCCTCAGCTATTGGAGTACAGATGTTCCGTATCTTCTCCGAAATATCATGAACATTTGGTTTTCAAAAGCGAAAGCCTACGGAGATAAAGGTTCATGCGTGATAGGCGCGGGATTCAATTTCGACTATAACGGCGACGAATACTTCATGTCCGCTTGTTCCCCGTGGCAAGGTTCCCTCTCGTGGGAAGACTCCAAGGACGAAATCGAGAGCGAACTCAGAACAATCGGATGCGAGAATATCAAATATGATTGGGGAGTGATAGATTGAAAACATATAGAATCACATTCGCCGTCGATGATACCTCAGATGAGGGCATCATAATCACGGCGGAAAATAAAACCGAAGCAAAAGCACTCTTCAAAAAGCTCGTCGGAAATAAGAAAATCAAATCCATCGACGAAACAAAAGACATGAGCCGAAAGGGGAAATAACATGGAAATCAAGAAAATCACCGAAACAAAAACCTACGAAGCAACAATAACGAAATACATAGCATACGACGGAAAAGAGTTCATGACCGAATCAGAATGTAAAAGATATGAAGCTAATTTGAAGTTTGAAAATTCGCATATAGAAACTTGTAAAGAAGCATACGACTTCCCGAATATATCGGGTATAGATTCGTGTATTGATAACTACGATTATATCTGGTATCGCCCGAAATCAGTAGAGGAAATCGACGCGATAAACGAAAGATATAACGTTGGACTCCCCGCTTCGTGTATAGGCGAATGGATATGCGTAGAAACAGATGATACATTTGGATATAGCTCAAGCTCTTCGTATTATTCATCCCTCTCCGGTGGAATCGACTACGCGAAACGTTTGCTTGACAAACTCGGCTATAATCTCACAGTAACGAAAAAGGAGGAAAATTGATGTACCATCAGATAAGCCAAGTCCCCATAGATGTCTGCTCGGCGGAACAAAAACTTGCCTATAACATGACGAGAAAATCCTATACCCTCTTCCAAAGTAGGTGGAATAAAGCAAAGAATGACCTCGCAAAAACAAGAATAGCCGCCGATATCGTAACCTTTGCAGTTGATACAATAGAGTCGGCGCGGACAAAACCCGAGTATAAATACGATATGAGCGAAGCCGTCAAGATAATGTATCTGAATCTCTTCGATTACATGGAAAATCCGAAAGTCATAGACCCGGAAGCTTACGCCGAAATCGGAAAAGCCTTTAAGAAAATCGAGCAAAATAATTGACTTCTCTTCCGACCTACTGTATAATATAAACAAAAACAGAATCGGGAGAATAAAATGGTATCAAAATCCAAACTAAGATATCTTAACGGAGAGCAATATCAAGAGCATATCCGCGATAAGGCTGACAAAATCGAGGAGATAAAGCACGACGGAATGTGTTTCACACTGCTGAAAATGAAGGGATATACTTATACCTATATAGCGGACTCCGAAAGATATCCCCCAATAGTCATTGGAATCGCCAATAATATAGACGAAGCACGAGAATGGTGCATGAAACAGCACCGAAAACCGAAAGTTGAATTCTAAGCTCTGAGCAAATCGGAGCTTTTTTCTTATGGAGGAAAATAAAATGACAAAAGAACAGTATACGGAATGGAAAGAAAAGAACGGAACTGAATCCGAAAGAATCTATATAAACGATATCGCCTATAACCTCGTCAAGATGAAAGACGAATGGATAGCGGTCTTCTCGGTAAGGAACGGCGAATATATCCCCATGATACAGGCAAAGGATAGAGAACACGCCGTGAGCTTCTGCCAAATGCGAGAACCAGTCCCCGTTCCCGTGAATGTGATATGAATCGTGGAGGAAAAGGAATAATGTCAAAAATCATTTCGGAATCAAAGCACATGGAAGAAATTATCTTCTCATACGAATTCGATATAGACAAAAACGGCGGATTCTCGTTTCCCTGTGACGAAGACGGAATAATAGACTTCTCCTCTCTGCCTGAAGAAGCAAAACAGAACCTCGTCTTCTGTCTGAATAATACCTCAAAATTCCAATTCGTCGGAAAAAGAAGTCATACAATCGAGTATACAGTCCCCGCAATAACGAGCTGTGACTGCGGAGCGAATTTCCCTCTTGTAAACGAATACCACGGAGCTTGCGAATGCCCCGAATGCGGACAGTGGTATAACCTCTTCGGACAGAAATTAGAAAGCCCTCAAATTTGGAATAAATAATATTAAGGAGAACGAAAATGGATAAATACGAAGTAACCGAAACCTGCCCACACTGCGAAGCGGAAGTAACAATGCAGTGGAATACCGACGTCGACGGATATCAAGCCTATTGCCCTTACTGCGGAGGAAGATTGATGCTATGCGACGCTTGTCAGCATAGACTCAACGGCGAATACATAGGCGACTGCGACTACTGCACCAAAACCGACTCATGCAGATTCAATAAATACAGCAAAAAGGAATAGCATAAAAACTATTGACAAATGCCCAATTTGGGAATATAATATAAATACCAAGAAACAAAGATACTTTACTTCAAGGAGATTTATATGAATAATAGTGCATTTGTAGAGAGAAAGCCACTAAGTATTTCCTCTAAAAGACAAATCACAATCCCGCAGAAATTTTATGATATGCTCGGATTTGAAAATGAAGCTGAATGTTATGTTCGCGGAAATGAGCTTGTAATACGTCCGAGAAGAGATGTATCAGGCGGAGAGCTTGACGAACAGATATTAGCCGACTTAATTTCACAAGGCTATTCTGGTACTGAGCTTCTGAACAAATTTAAAGAAGCGCGAAGGAAAGTTCCGGAAGCGGTTCAGGCAATGATAAAAGCTGCAAGAGACGCGGCACATGGAATAGGCGAATTCTACACAATGGAAGAAGTTTTCGGAGAGAATAATGGCGATGAGTAAAGTTGTTATTCTTCCTCCCGCCGCGAAGTTCTTCAAAAAGCTCAAAGATAAAAAGCTGTTATCCCTGTTTCATCAAGCGATTAATTTGATTTGCGAAGACTATACAATCGGAAGTCCTAAAACAGGCGATTTGAGAGGAATTTACGGATACGATATCTTCTACAATAAGACAAATTATGAACTCGCCTATAGAATTGAAGTAGTCGATGATGTTACAGTTATTATCTTAATGGCGAATACGAGAGAAAACTTCTACGATGAACTAAAACGATACATAAAAACCAAATAACACAAAAGACTCTGGAATATCCGGAGTCTTTTCTTTATAGGAGGAAACAAAATGCCAAATCACGTAGCAAACAGACTTCACTTTATCGGAGATGAATCAGATGTTGCAAAGGTCATGTCTCTTATCCGAGGCGAAGAAAAGAAACAGTATATCGACTTCAATAAAATCATTCCCATGCCCGATTACATCTACCGTGGAAATCTCGGACAAAAAGAACGAGAACTGTACGGCAAGAATAACTGGTATGATTGGAGTAATAACCATTGGGGTACGAAATGGAACGCATACGATCAGGAGAAGACAGAGAGTACCATCTTCTTCAGTACAGCATGGTCAATGCCATATCCCATATACGAAAAGCTGGCGGAAATTTGTTACGAAAACGACGTAACATTCGAGGGAGAGTGGTGCAACGAAGACTGGAGTTTTGATTCCGGCGAATTCGACGCAATGGAAGGCGCGTTTTATGCCTATGATGACGAAACCGACGAACAGCATCTCGAAAGATGTAAACAATTGTGGGGATATAACCCAAATGACGAGGAATACCAATGAGGAAAATAAATACAACGCTAACCCAAACCGAACAACGCGCACTCGAAGCAATCATGTTCTCCGCAAATCCGTGCGAAGGCGGATGTGTGTTTGAAGAAATGACAAAAGACGAAAAAATAGATTGCCAAAACTGCCCGTTTACAAAAGCATACTTTAGTCTGCTAAAGAAATTCAATATCTCAGTTGACGAACCGGAGGAAATTTAAATGCATTACATAGTGATAAATACGTGGTCGCTCGACTCGGCAGGAGAGTGCGACTCATCAATAATCGGCGTAAAACATACCCTCGAAGAAGCAAAAGAACTCTTCAACCAGTACCTAAATGACGAAAAAGAACTGGCAAGAAAAAGAGGGTGGACGATATACGCCGATGAAGATACAATGTTTGACGCCGGAGAAGACGGAAACTACGTCGGAAATCACGTAATACTTTACATAGAAGTAGCATGATCGGAGGAAAATCAAATGCAAATACTCACACCGTATAAAATGGTCGGACAGTACGCGGACGGAGAAGAAATCATAGTCGGCGGAAATGACGAAGAAGATTGTATGTATAAGCTCATCAAAAAGCAGGAGAAGCACGGAAAACTCACATGGTATTCCGGCGTCACTGACGAAAATTACTCTGCCGGAGAACTTGTAATAGGAGAAATTGACACATGGCAATGATAGACTACGGCGCGATAGCCTTTAAAAACGGAAAGCTCATCTCAACAGACGCGTTCACTCCGATGAAACAAATGGTGGGATGGGAGGACGGTGAAGAAGATGTGTGCTATGACCTCTGTATACACCAAAGTAGACCTCTGCGCCTTCAGGGAAATTACTTCGCGTATGTAGGAGACTGAAAAATGCTTGACGAAAGACAAAGAAAAACAGCAGAACAGTTTGGACTGACCGAAAAAATAGAAAAACTCCAAAACGATCTACTCAAAATAGAATACATAGAAGACGTGGACTTCGACCTCAGCGGATTCTACGATAATATAAACGAGGTAATATTCCTTACAAAATATAATATCCCTGTATCGGCGGAAAATTATTATAAGCTTCTCCTTAGAACGATAAAAGAAATTCTCCGAACCGCATACGAAAACGACCTTAAACAAACAGAAGATAGAATAGAAGACTACGGCGAATGGCTCTATTTTGTCACAGAATATAAAACCGAAAGGAAGTAAAAATGTATTACGTGTACTCCAAGAATCTGAAATCTGGAAAAGCAACATTCCTGAAAACCTTCGCTTCAGCTGAAGACGCAATCCACCACATTGCAAAGTGTTATAAGATAGATAGAGAACTCCTCATGCTCGGCGAAAACTATTACTACATGGTCGGAAGATAAAAAACAGCACATTTTTAATATCAAAACTCTACTCCAATAATTTTAACATTAAAATCCCGCATTTTTTATGTTTAAAATATCAGTTGAATACCTTTAACATTAAAAATCCTGCATTTTTTAATCTATAAATTGAAATTCGGTATGGATAAAATCAAAAAAATGTGATATAATATTGTTAGTAATAGAAAGGAGGACTTAATATGAAAAAATATCGCGGTATGTATAAGTACTACTTCGACGAAAAAAATAAAGGCAATATCCCGAATATCGCTTCCTCACTTCATGATAGTGTTTCGTCCATCACCCCCGACTTTACGATTAACGGGCATCCAAGCTTCATCGTGTACTGCGACGAGATGCTTCACGAGCTTGCCGAAATTCGTGATAAAAACCTCTCAATAGATAGAATGTCCAAAAAGCTTCCGAACGTCGCGAAACAACAATTTCTGAGACAAGCAATCATCGAGGAAATTCACCAAACCAACGAAATGGAAAATATCCATAGCACCCGGAAAGAAATCAGCGACGTAATGAAGGTTATCGAGAACGGTCATAAAGGTAAAAGGTTTGACGGAATGATCCGTAAATACCAACTGCTTCAAGGAAAAGAAAAAATACCTCTCTCGTCATGTCAAGACGTGAGAAATTTGTATGATAGCTTTGTCCTTGACGAGGTGGTAAAGGAAGACCCAAAGGATACCCCGGACGGTTTGTATTTCCGTAAGAATTCTGTCTCCGTTATGAAATTGAGCAGACTGATTCACGAATGCGTATATCCGGAATTAGCACTTAATAGGGCTATGGAAAATGCACTTCGTTTTCTAAACGATTCTAACTATGACCCTTTAATTCGCGTGGCGGGATTTCATTATATGTTTTGCTATGCACATCCATTCTATAACGGAAACGGTCGTATGACGAGATTCATCAGTAGTAGTAAGCTGCGCGAAGAAAATATAGAGCTTCTTGTCGCTCTGCGTCTTTCCTATGTGATTAAAAGCCATAGAAATAAATACTATGAAATGTTTAAAGTCGCAAATGATAAGCGAAATTACGGCGATATGACTGTCTTCGTTGTCGAATTTCTGCGGTTCATTAATGAAGCCTGTGATCAGGTACTTGACTTCCTTCAGGAAAAATATGATTTGCTTAACCATTATTCCGAGGTTATCAGCAAAATGGAACTTGATAGCAGTTGTCAAAACATTCTGTTCATCTTGTCGCAGGTGTCTGTGTGCGAGGGCGACAGATTATCAATTAAAGACCTCTCCGAAATAAGTGAAGAAAGCCTGTATATGGTGAAAAAATGTATCCAGAAAATTGAACCGTATTGCATAAAACAGCGTCAAGGACACTCTTATTTGTATCAGGCAAATCTCGAAGCCTTGGATAACATCGACGGAGATTCGGATACGCCAAACTAAACAACCGTACTTTGCGAAAACATTTTTTCGATTCATCCGACATTTTTATTAAAATATCTCTGTACAAACCACAAAATATATGGTATAATGTATAAAGTAAAAGAGGATTCATCATGTCAACAGCAAAAATCAAATCCATTTGTAAAACCTGCGGAAAATCATTTGAGATAAAGAAGGAATGTTTTTGTAAAGCGGCGGCTGAAAGCTATGAATCATACGCGGAAGATTATTTCAGCGAATGTAAAAGCTGCTATGCGGCGAGAATGAAAAACGAAAACGCCGATAAAGCATCAGTGCTTATTGCAAAATATAATCTCCCCGAAATTCATGGCGTGACCGCAAAACAAATAGCATACGCAAATTATCTCCGTAATAGGTGGCTTGCGGAGTGGGACGAAAGAGCGATATACACGACTCCCCAAAAGCTCATAGAAAAATACGGAATTTATCTCGTTGAAGATGAAATCGCATCAGCCGAAAGAAACCAATCAATCGAAGACGGCTATTTTGACGCAGTTATCATGTATAGAGACGAAATAATAGCAATACTCAAAGAAAGGGACATCAAGGCGAACGATGATAACCGAACAGAAAATACTTGACGCTTATGAACAGGAAAACGGCAGCATATCAGCAACCGCCCGTAGAGTGGGAGTAAGCCATGGTGTAGTGTATCGTGTTCTGATAACGAACGGAATTATCCCACCGGGCAAAGCTGAAATCGTAGCAAAACTTACCGAGCAAGGATATACACGAGCGGAAATCGCCAAAGAACTTGGAATTACGGAGAAGACACTCAAAACATTTTTGCCGTATGACCGACACTCGTATGTTGTTGGGGAGAAAACTAAAAATACTGAGGAAATCCGCAAATGTCGCGAAAGAAAAAAGGAGAATTCTCATGATTAATGAAAACGAATATACCTTCCCGAGCCAAAAAAGCATGAGCAAATATCCTTTAATAAAAATCAACGGAGATCCTAATGAATTTTCCGAATGGCTTTCTGCTCATCCCGAAATAGATAAGCGAGTGCCGCCAATCTATCAAAACTTCCGAATTGAATTTTCTATGGAATATGGAGCACCGTGTGAAGTCTTTGTTCATTATAACGATAGTCTCACTGCGCTTTTGTGCAAAATCAGACTTGACGGTATGGTCTTCGGAGTCGTCGGAACGGATTATGAAGAGTATGGTGAAAGAGGGTTCACCGTTGATATCGCTGTCCCTCCGAGAATCCCCGAAATGTATGGCGAAAGAGAAGTTAATGACTTTACTGGAGGAGTTTTGTATACGGTAATTGCAATCCAAGCGTATATGCTCTACTTCAAGCCGGAAATAGTCGAACAAATCTATGCTCCATCAGAATCCAAATCGCGTAAAACCACTACAAAGAAACGCCGTGTCAACGCAGAGCCGATAAAAATCCGACAGACGAAAATCAAGCGGATAGTCCTGAATGCCAACGATAGACCGCCGAAGAATATCGACTATAAAAAGCTCTCGTGGCACGTCAGAGGACACTATAGACACGTCGGCAAGGAGAAAAAGCTGAAGTACATACAGCCCTTCACCTGTAATCGCGGCGGAAAAAAGTATCATAAATCCGCTCCGACCTACATCATAGAACAAAATAAAGATATAAAATCATAATAAGGAGGACAAAATGAAACTTTACTTTATCAAGACGGAAAACGGATATCTTATCGGTGCGACAGCGAACGACTTAGCTCTCGCCTTTACCGAAAGAGGAGAGTGCGGAACTTATAGAAGTCTCCCCTACCCTCCGCATAACCCAGCATGGATAGAAATGCCCGAGGATGAGAAGGAAGCATACGCTCTCGACTACCTGAAAGCCATCGGCGAGAATCACGATTGGCGAGAGCTGCTTGACAGAACATTCGGCGATAAAGAGGATAGCCCCGACGCCTACGGAGAACCGACGTCTGATCTGCTTAAAGAGGGCGAAATCTTAGCCGAATATAATCAACCGATAGGAATCTGTATAGGCGACAGAACGCATCGACTGACGAACTCACAGGCAGTAAAGCTCCTCGGTGAAGAAAAGATCGAAGATATCCTCGGCGAACCTAACGTAGATTGGTATAAAGAGAGAGGTCTGAAAACTGCGGAAGAGTTTCTGACGGAATTTTTTAACGGTTTTCAGCAGGATATTATAGTGCCGGAGGACGAGCTGTGAGCGAGAAAATAAAGCATATCGGTCTGACGGAATTTGCGAAAAAGTACGATATGGTTAAGATAAGCACGGAAGAATATATGAATAACAGGAAAGTCGGATACGCAGTTTTTATAATCTCGAACGCCGCCTACCCTACATTCTATTACCTGACCAAAACAGCCGAGCAAACAAAACTCGTACTTGACAATATTGAAAAAGAAACGAACCTCACATACGACGATCTGAGTCCGTCATGTAAACCGCAGAGAACATCGCATACCTATGACGTCAAATACAGAATCCCCGGAAGTCTCACGTATGCCTATAATAAAGACATCTGGGAAAACGCAGTCTCAAAACGAACCGAAGAAGAGATAGCAAAGGATAAAGAGTTTGACGAAAATTGCGATAAAATCGTAAGATAACCTAAAGGGCGGAGAAATCCGTTCTTTTTTTTGTACTTGCGATAATAACTATTAATTAGCTTTGTAGCAAATTCTGCCAATTTTGCAAATATATTGACTACAATCAATTAACGCTGTATAATAGAACTATCAAATATGGCTATAATTTGTATCGCGCTACACCGTTTTTAGGCGAAGTTTTTTGCGCAGATTCTTTGCCTAAAATAAATCCAATGGTCGAATAAATTTTCTCAAAAACATCTTGACAAAAACAAGTGTTCTGTGCTATAATCAGACACATAAGAAACGACAGAAATAGAAAGGAATATTATGAAAACAAAATACTTCCTCGCATCACTTAAAGAGTGCGAAAACATCGGCAAATTCAACTTCCGCGAAATCGAATCCCTGATGAATCGGATAAATAAAACCGCGAGAACCTTGCAGGATAAGCTTCAGGAGAGATACGACGACGCCGAAGAACCCGAATATGATTCTCAAATTGAAATCTTTGAAGAAAGACAGGAAAGACTTGAAGAAAGAATAGACGAACTCGAAGAAATAATTAATATCTCCGAAGATATAGCGGCGGATATCGACGAAAACGAAGATTTTGAAAAACTCAGCAATAGAATAGCAGACCTCTACGATACGTGCGATGAGTACCAGACAATCTATAGAGGACTTAAAACTTTGAAATTGGAGGAAGAATAAAATGGGATGGACGGACATTTTTCTCGGAATGATGATAACCGCAACGACAGCATTCGACAATCCGAGACGCGGAACAACAACGAAGAAAGTAAACAAATGTGAACAGTCAGCAAAATGGGCGAAAGACTGTATGGGATTTGCTTCTCCGATGAAAACCTATTGCGAGTGGATGGAGATAGATACCACCTGCTCCGATAAAGTGAAGGAAATTGAGAACGATATCCTGAATAATTACATAACAAACAGCGGTCACGTCGTGGATAAGGATTACGAAAAGTATCTCGACGATGAGCTGAAGTCCGTAATGAAAATAATAGTCTATGAGTGTCAGCGTAAAGGCGAAGAACCGAATTTCGATTTAAATAAACTGCCGGAAAGACTGAGAAACGGAGATACCGCACTTCTTCTGTGGGCAGCTTGCTTCACGAGAAAAGTCGCCGCTCCAAGCATGATGAAGTACCTCGGTATAGAACCTTACGAGAACGGATTCTACGTCAAAAATAATATCGTAAAAGAGAATCCCAATGACGAGGCAATCAGGATTTCCATAATGGTGCTGGAAATACTCGTGTTTGTGTGGCTGGATTACGCATTGATTAAGGTAGTGACGAAATCCAGTCAGTCAATACTTGCCGGTATAATTCCTATGATATTGTTGGTTTTAGCGATAGCAGTCCCGATAATGATCTTCATAAAAAATCCGACAGGCAGATATGATAAAAAGAAGCATAAGAAGTTTAAGAGAAAGGAAGAGGAAATCGCGAGAATCGAAGCTGAAAAGAGAGAAATAGAATCCGAACGAATCAGAAGAGAGGAAATGAAGAAGGAACAGAACGGCGAAAATAAAGATAAGTCCCCCCTGACCGACGAATTTAACTACGCAATAGAGTATGATAAGCATAAGGACGAATGGAAAAGCGATTTAAGATAGTGAAAGGTATAATATTAATGGAAGAAATTATTGAAAGACTGAAGAATAAAACATTCACCGAGGAAGATATCGAAACTCTTTATGATTATTATAAGGATAGCGAAAATAAAGAACTTGCCAAAGAAGTCAGCGAACTATATAAATATGCAAAATTAATTATCTGCGCATCTAAACAAAATTATCTCCTCTGTCCCGGATGTACAACGTTTCATCAACATCTTGAATACTATAATGACATTTACAACACTCAACCTCTTATGTTTACGTTTAAAATTAATTCAGGATATAGCTACATAAATAACCTATTAAACATCCTCAATTTAATAGCTACAAATCAATAGATCAAAAAATTTAATACCCATCAAAGTCCATTTGCACAGTTACAAATCATTGCAGGTGGATTTTTTTGTTCATTATCATAGTTTTAATATTTTATTACCCGTCATACTTGACAGCAACATCAATCCGTGATATAATACAATCATCAAATCTAAGAAAGGAAGTGCAACTCTAATAATGGCATCACCCGAATTCGGAGGAATCTATTGGGCAAATTTAAAGAAAGAAGGAAATGTTCAAGGAGGCATTCGTCCTGTAATTGTCGCGCAAAATAATATAGGAAATTCATACAGTCCACTTATCAGCGTCATACCTTTAACCACTAAGAATAAATGTATGCCGACTCACGTGAAGATTTCCAAAAACCTTCAGGATTCAGGGCTTGCTTACGATAGTTATGCTTTAGTCGAGCAGCTTCAGCAAATTCCGAGAGAATCAATCGGAAGGTATATTACGAAAGCAAGCGTCGAGTCATTAAGAGAGATCGGGGAAGCGATGCGGCTCCAGTATCCTTTTCCGGCGTGAAATATGGCAGAAATAAATCCTTACCTCAAAATGTTTTACGATGCAGCAAAACCAAATATATCTTCGACTTTTGCACCATTTGTATCGTGTACAATATCTGATATAGATGACTTTGAATCATACTATGGCGAAACTATTGCCGAAATGGACATGAAAATGTTCGATCATATTAAAGAAGGATGGTTTCACTCGGCTTATCGAAAAAATGAAAATAGGAAACTGAGATATACTGTAGAGTACTTGATTTGGTATGATAAAAATATCGGAAGCGTGTGTGATTTACAAGAAAAGATACATCTGTTAGGAAACACAAAAGCGTATTATGAGTATCAAAAGTCGCATTATTGGGGATTATTTTTAAAAAATTTTGATGAGCTGTACAATATGGCAAATATGTCGTATGTTGATAAAGTCCCTGAAAGTATACGTAATAGTATAACAGCCGACGTTGTTGTAGTGGCTATGATTATTTGTTATTCGTCAGGGTTATGGACTAAATCAGTAAATATTAAAAGTACTGATATATCTAGTGACTATAAAGAATTCACTTACGAAGGAACGACTTATAAAATTTGCGATGAAGGTATTTCATATCTAAAGTTGTATTGTCAACAGGATTCTGTTATCACCAACGGGAATAAGCCACTGTACAAAAATGACAGCGAATATCTTATGAAATATCTTGTAAAGCAAAGCGAAGTTGAAGATAAATTTGGAAAGATCTATCCATCAAATTATTTGAATCACAAACTGCAAATATTAAATGAAAGGTATCATAGCATATATCCAGACCTTGGTAGAAATGTAAAATTTACACCTGAATCACTATATCTCAGCGGATATTTAAACAAAGCTCTCTCAGTCTTACCTCCTGACGCAAACTTCAATGACTGGCGAAAATATATTTTTAAAAATCCTGTCAAAAATTACTCAGTTTCGGATATTATTACGCTTAAAGGTTTATATTTAAATCAAAATATATAATTTTTTATTATAGGAATTTCGGTTCCTATAATACATACTTACTCAACTTCTTTTTACCCGATTGGTTTTACCTTTTTTTATGACTTATCATCAACATTTCACCTCTTGAATTTTATCTTTTATCACACCAACATCAAGTCATAGCTCAACGGCAGAGCCAAAGGAAACGAGTTCGACTCTCGTTGACTTGCTAAATAAAAAACAGGAGGAAAAAATGACACGGCAAGAATTACTTTTGAAACCACTAACAGAAACCCTTGAATCCGAAGAATATCTCCCACTCGCGAAAATGATAACCGAAAATTTGCCCGAATATATATTCCACGTTCCGGCAGCTTCAAGCGGAAAATATCATAACAAAAACGAACTCGGAGACTTCGGACTTTGCAGACACCAAATCGGTACACTGAAAATCATGAACCATCTGCTGTCTCTCGACCAGTATAACAGACAGTTCTCCGAAAACGAGCGAGATCTTCTACGTATCTCGGCATTGTTCCACGATGGAATGAAGTCCGGTACACAGGAGGACTACGAGCGAAATCCGCAAACCAAATTCAACCATCCAGAACTCATGTCGAACTTTGTCAGAGAAATCACTCACGGATATGACTCACGAGATATCGACTTTGTGTGCGAGAATATCAGATCTCATATGGGACAGTGGAATACGAGCAAAAAATATCCCGAAATAACTCTCCTTACCCCAGTGACCTTGGCACAAGAGCTTACCCATCTCTCAGATTACTTCGCGTCAAGAACAGACATCACAATCACATTCGAACCCGAATACTTTCCCGAACCCGACGTAACCGATATCAGGAAACGACTCGTCGAAAGATGTAAAGACCTTATCGAAAACGGAATCCCGAGAGAAAAAATTCTTGAAGTCTTCGCGAGAAATAACGACGGAAAAAAGAATCCGAATTCAGTCCAGTCGTACGCTACAGCCGCAATTATCATGAATACACTTTCAGTAATGGAGAAAGCCGATGAATGACATAAGAAATAACGAACTTGCGGCGGAACAGTACGACGCACTGCAAAGAAATCTCGAATTTATCAGCTATAATAACCCAAAAGTCCCAGAGTATCCGTGTACAAATTGTACCTGCAATAAGAAAATCGCAAAGCACGGGGACGAGGAAAAAGTTACATATTGCTCTGTCATGTGCGAAACCTATAAGGTTTGGTTCAGAGCGGCGTATAGAACATACTCATCAAAATTAGTTCCTAAAAATTATAATTATATAGAATATAGGGAAAGAAAGGAAAAAGAAAGAAATGCCAAAAGTAAGCGTTCGTAACAGCGTGTTCGAGACGAATTCGTCAAGCACACATTCAATCTCACTCTGTTCCGATAAGGACTATAGCGAGTGGGCGGAAGGAAAATCCTACTTCTACTACTCGAAAGATATCTTCATCAAGGAGAGCGAAATAATCCCCTATCTCGCGTCCGAATCCTATCGTACAGTTGAAGAACTGACGGAACTCAAAAATACAGATCCCGAAGAATTTGACGATCTCCGCCGCGAATACGGTATTAAAACTTATGAGGAATATTTCGACGTAGATTATGACTATGGCGGCTATTTCGATACCTTTGTAGAGAGATTTACAACGGTGAGCGGAGATAAGGTAGTGGCTTTCGGTACATACGGCTACGACGGATAAGGAGACTCAATGAAAAAGCTTCTCGGAAAATACGATAACGGAAATTATACCGTAAGAATTTTTGAAGACGGAACGAAGGTCAGAAAAACCGACGAAAATGAGTTTGTCCCGACACATCCTGAGTCCATAGACTTGAAGATAACAAATCGCTGTGACCTCGAATGCGACCAGTGCCATGAGATATCACGAAAAGACGGCGATAACGGCAGAATTCTCGACTTGCAGTTCATCAGAACAATGCTCCCGTATACCGAAATCGCTATCGGCGGCGGAAATCCACTTGAACATCCGCGACTCGAAGAATTCCTCAGAAAGTGCCGTAAGCTCGACCTTATCCCAAATATCACAGTGAATCAAAAACATATCATCCGCCCCGAATATCGGAAAAGACTTGAGAATATGGTTGAGGAAAATCTGATTTTCGGTTTGGGCGTCTCGGTGAATTCACAACCTCATAAAGACCTCTTGAAAATCCTCGAAAAATTCCCGAATGCCGTCATACATACAATAAACGGAATAACAGACGATGACGTTTTCACGGAACTCGCACATCATAATCTTAAAATTCTGATCCTCGGATATAAGAACTTCGGCAGAGGCGTTCCCTATAAGAAGAATAACCTCATCGAACTCTATAATAATCAAGAGTGGCTTCACGATTCACTCCCGGAAATCATCGAGCAAAAATGGTTTGACGTAGTTTCGTTTGATAACCTCGCTATAGAACAGCTTGACGTAAAGAATCTCATGTCGGCGGAAGAATGGGATAGCTTCTATATGGGCGACGACGGAAAATTCACAATGTATATCGACGCCGTAACAAGAACCGCCGCAAAATCATCTACAACACCAATGGAACAGAGAATTCCGCTTGAAGATGATATCGAAGAAATGTTTAAAAAAATAAATTCAAATATAAAGGAGAACTAAAATGAACACATGGAACGTAACAGGAAGACTTATTAAAGACCCGGAAGTATCGTCATCGGTGTGCAAGCTGTGCCTCTCGGTAGCAAATTCCGCACTCGACGAAAATAAAAAGCCGACTTCATCTCTTTTCAACTTCACCGCGTTCGGCAAGACAGGCGAAATGATTGCGAAGTATTTCAAGAAAGGCAGTACAATCGAGCTTTCCGCATCAGTCAGACATAATACATATAAGAATAAAGAAGGAGTCGTAGTCACCACAACAGAATTCTACGTCGAAAGAGTTGACTTCCCTCCGAAGCCGACAACAGAATCGGGCGGAGGTGAAAAGCAGAACACCAAAACTCAGGCGAAATCCACTAAGACAGAACCCGCCGAAAGCATTGAAGACGACGAAGAGTTCCCGTTCTGATAAGCCATGGACGGAATGAAAAAATATATCCTCGACTCAATGGAGTGGAGCTTTTCATCCGTAAACGCATATGATACCTGCCCCAAAATGTTTAAAATGACATATATCGACGCATCTCCGAAGTGGGAAAACGCATTCGCACAGTTCGGAAGTCTGTGTCATAAAGTCCTCGAAGAATTTTACCGAGGTGAGATAACCATGTTTGATACCTTACCTCGGTATCTTTTTCTTTACGATGAGTATGTCAAGCAGAAGTTTCCGAAGACAAGAAACGGAACAATGGAAGCATCGTATAGAGACTCGGGCGAAAAATATTTTGAGGAATTTGAAAATGACTTTGCGGAATATGAAGTCCTCGGAGTTGAGGAAGAGTTTCATATAAAAATCGAAAACAGGAACTTCGTCGGATTTGTAGACCTGATTCTCCGCGATAAAGACGGAAATATAGTGATAGTAGACCATAAATCGAAATCGAGATTCAAATCCGAGGAGGAGAAAAAACACTACGCAAGACAGCTTTACTTGTACAGCCTGTATGTAAAGGAAAAATTTGGGGAGCATCCGAAGCTTCTTTTCTTCAATATGTTCCGCACACAGCAAATCGAAAAGATAGAATTCAATATAGAAGACTGTGACGAAGCAAAGAAATGGTTTCTTGATACCATCGAAAAGATATATCAGGACGAGGAGTTCAAGGAAAATCCGAGCAAATTTTTCTGCGATAATATATGCAGTACAAGACCGTTATGCGAAGAATCGTATTATTATAGGGGAGAAAAAGATGATAGTTGACCCCAAACTTATAGATGAAGCAAAACATAAACTCGGAGATTTAACACCCGACCTCATAGCGGAAGAGCTAAATCTCGAAAAATATGATACCCGAAATCATAAAGCACTCTGCCCATTTCATCATGAAAAAACGCCGAGCTTCATATACGACCCGAAAACAATGAGATGGCATTGCTTCTCGTGTAATAAAACAGTGGACGTTATCGACGTTTTTCAGTATAAAGGAGCTACATATGTCGAAGCCGTCCAAAAACTGTTTGACCTCGTGGGAATCCAGTATAGCTTCGGCGAACATAAAGTAAAGACAAAGCACCAGTATAGATACCCGAAAGAAGTCACGTGCGAAAATAAGGATAAAGTCTATGAATATCTCGCTAAAAGAGGACTGAGCAAAGAAACCGTAGATTACCTTGATATCCGACAGGACGAAAAAGGAAATTGCGTTTTCAATTACTATGATACAAACGATGTCCTTACAATGGTTAAATATAGACCAAGCCATAAGGTCGATAAGAAGTCGGGCGAAATCAAAAACTGGTGTCAGAAAGACGCAGATACATTCCCACTTCTCTTTAATATGCATAGGATAAATCCGTCAGAACCTATTCTCATATGCTCGGGCGAACTTGATTGCGCAGCAGCTGTAGAATCAGGATGGAAAAACGCAGTCTCAATTCCTCTCGGCGACGGAAATACACATTGGGTTGAATCAAATTGGGATTTCCTCGAACAGTTCAACTCAATCATAATCGCCGCCGATAACGATGATTCAGGCAGAAAATACCGCTCGGAAATAGTTCCCCGCCTCGGTTCGTGGAGATGTAAAATAGTCGATATCCCACCTACGGCAGTCAGCGAAAAAACGGGTAAAGAAATACCTGTAAAAGACGTAAACGACTATCTTGTCCTTCGCGGGAAAGAGGAAACCTATGCATTGTTCGTCAACGCAAAAGATTCCCCCGTTCCCTCGGTTAAGAATCTATCAAGCGTCGGCGGTTCAGGCTTTGAGGATATCGGCGGAGTTCCGACAGGAATAGCCCCTCTCGATAAAGAGCTTATGCGGCTGTTCTGGGGAACACTTACGATTCTTACAGGACGTCCCGGCGCGGGAAAATCAAGCATCCTCGGACAAATTATAGCAAATGCTTTGGACACGGGAGTAAATACATGGCTTTTCTCAGGCGAACTTCCCGACTTTATGACGAAGAACTGGATAACCTACGTCCTCGCAGGAAAAAGAAATATCACAGGATATCAGAATGAGTATACCGGAAGCGTTTATTATAAGATAAATCCCGGAGTTGAGGATAAAATCAATAAAGAATACGACGAAAGATGGTTCATCTATGCGGATGACTTGTCCACCGATATAGACTCGCTCGAACAGTCCATGATAGATTGCTGTCGGAAGTACGGCGTAAAATTATTTGTCCTCGATAACTTCATGACGATTGATATCGACACCGAAAAGGAACTCGCCGAACAGACAAGAGTGATAAAACGGCTCATAGATTTTTCCAAGAAATATCAAGCCGCAACAATCCTTGTCTGCCATCCGCGAAAATTGCCGACAGGAGTTTCAGCAGGAATGTATGACCTTAGCGGGACATCGAATATCATAAATCTTGCGCATAGAACCATTGGAATGAGAAGAGTAACGGCGGCGGAAAAAGCAGGATGGGCAAAAGACTCAAACCTCAGACACGAACTCCGAAAATATGACGTCGTTCTCGAAATCCTAAAAGACAGAATTTTCGGTAAAGCCGATATCACTCTTGGAGTTTACTATGACTTCGCTTCAAGAAGATTCTATACATCATCGGAGGAATATAATAAACAGTATTCGTGGGATAAAAACGAATATACCGATATACTCCCTCTACCATATAGAGGAGATCCCGAGGAAGGAGAGGTTTTTAAACCGCAGACAGCATGAAAACATATATACCTTACCATATCCATTCCGATTACAGTCTGCTCGATAGCTGCACAAAATTTGCCGACTACATAAAACTCGCGAAAGAAAACGACATAAAAGCTATAGCATCGACAGAACACGGAAAACCAATGGGATGGATAACGAAGAAAATGGCGTGTGACGAAGCGGGAATTAAATTTATACACGGTGTTGAAATTTACCTAACTGAACAGCTTGAACCAAAGGTCAGAGATAATTATCATACCGTGCTTCTCGCGAAAAACTTTGACGGCGTCCTTGAGCTGAATTCACTTGTCTCAAGGTCGTGTGACGAAGACCATTTTTACTACACAAATAGAGTAACATTCGACGAATTTCTGAATATATCCGATAACATAATTTCAACAAGCGCGTGTCTTGCAAGCCCACTGAATAAGCTTTCTCGCGAAAATCCGTATTACGAAAAGCTGGCGGAAAAATATGACTTCTATGAGATTCAACCGCATAACTGTGACGAGCAGAGAGAGTTCAATAAAGAGCTTTACGAGCTGTCAAAGAGAACGGGAAAACCTCTTATAGCCGGTACAGATACACATAGCTCGTCAGCATATAAAGCGGAGTGTAGACAAATCCTCATGACCGCTAAAGGAAAATCTTTCGGGAACGAAGACAGCTTTGACTTGACCTTTAAAACCTATGACGAACTCACGGAAATGTTTAAAAAGCAAAACGCACTTCCCGAAAGCGTATGGTATGAAGCGATAGAAAACACAAATCTTCTTCCCGAAATGGTAGATGATTTCGAGCTTGATAAATCCATAAAATACCCTATCCTCTACGGTTCAAGAGAAGAGGATGATAGAGTGTTCGCGGAAACAGTCGAGCGAAAATTTGCCGAAAAACTCCGAAAAGGAATAATCCCCGAAAGCCAAAGAGAATCATTCCGAAAAGCCATCGATGAGGAAATGGAAGTCTTCCGAAAACTAAATATGACAGGATTTATGCTGTCCATGTCAGAGCTTATAAGTTGGTGCAAAGAACAAGGCATGGCAATCGGAACAGCAAGAGGTTCAGTCGGAGGATCAAGAATCGCATATGTATCGGATATAATAGATTTGAACCCCGAAACATGGAAAACAGTATTCTCCCGCTTTTGCAACTCTTACAGAACTGAGATAGGCGACATTGACATAGACGTCGTGGAAAGCGACAGACCCGCAATATTCGCTCACATTATCTCAAAGTTCGGCGCGGATAAAACAGCAAGAGTAGCGTCATTCGGAACATTAAAAGACCGCGCAGTAATAGACGAAATCGGACGAGCACTCGCAAGAAATTGGGATATCGAGCATCCGGGCGAAGATAAAAATCCCTATAGTCTGCCTATAATAGAGCAGATTAAAAAGGACTACGACTCAGACCCCGAAAAAACCAAAAAGAAAAATAAAGAACTCTTCTACTATTTCGACGGACTGCTGGATACAAAAATATCCCAGTCAGTTCATCCCGCCGGAATGGTAATCTCGCCGATAACACTTCATGATAACTACGGAACATTCGATAAGGATGGAGATATATGCCTTATGATGGATATGGACGAAGCTCATGAAGTCGGCGGAGCAAAATATGACTTCTTAGTTCTAAAGACAGTGCAAGTAATAAGAGATACCTGTAATTATATCGGAAGATCATATCCGCAAACTCACGAAATTGATTGGAATGACGAAAACGTGTGGGCAGATATGGCAACCGACCTGACAACAATATTCCAGTTTGAAAGTCCGTTTGCGGCAGATTGCTTTAAGAAATTCAAGCCGAAAAATATCTTTGAAATGTCCCTCGTAACAGCCTGTATTAGACCTTCGGGAGCATCGTACAGAGATGACTTGCTTGCAAGAAAGCCGCATAAGAATCCGTCAGAAATCATTGATGACCTTTTGAAGGACAACCTCGGATATTTAATTTACCAAGAGGATACGATCAAATTTCTGCAACAGATATGCGGACTCTCAGGAAGTGCCGCTGATAATATCAGACGTGCTATCGGTAGATTCTGCCGCCTGTCATAGTAATGTGACAGTGAAAATCGAGTAAAATCGGTGAACCCTAATTTAGATTAAATATTTTTAAGAAAGAGACATATGAATTTAGAACCATTAACTAATGAGATAATTGAGATGTATACAATGCAGAATATGACTACAGTCGAAATCGCAAAAAAGATTGGTTGTTCATCTTCTGGAATTGGGAGATTATTAAGAAGAAATAATATCATACCTTTTCATACTCCTAACGAAATTAATTTGTCTGATGATGATATAAAAGTAATTTGTGAAAGATATCGTAACGGAGAAACATCTGTTGAAATTTGCAAAGATTTTAACTTGTGTGATAATTCTATTGTTAAGATCTTAAAAGCAAATGGCGTCGAAATAAGAGAAGCCAAAAAGAGAAGTCCTGTAGAGTGTCACAACTACTTTGAAACAATTGATTCCGTTGATAAAGCATATTTCTTAGGATGGATGATTAGTGATGGGTCTGTGATTGAACAACGTACTCGCGTAGGTCGAGCAAATACCATTTCTTTAGAAATACACAGAGATGACGAATATATATTAAAAATGTTTGCCAACGCTATTAAAGCGGACGAATCATTAGTAAAAAGAAATAGTAATAGAAATCATTCATACATTAGATTTGCATCATCAAAGATGAGTACTGATTTGAGTAAATATGGTGTTATACCAAGAAAGACTAATATAACTTATCTTCCAAACATCCCATCTCAATATATGTCCCATTTAATCAGAGGCTATTTTGACGGAAATGGTACTATAACTATAAACCGTAACAAAAATGATCGCGAATATGGTCATGTAGGATTTTATGGTTCTGAGGAAATTTGTCTGAATATTGTAGAATATCTACACACCAACATAGGTATTAAAAGAAATAAAGTTTCAAAAGCAACCTGCTATCACGTATGGTGGGGAGACAAGAATGATTTATCAGCATTGGGCAAATATCTATATAAAGATTGTGAAGATTTTTACTTGAAAAGAAAATACGATAAATTCAAAAAATATTTTTAATCTAATACGGGAATACCGAGGTAAATTGTCAGATAACGAAAGGCTGACAATACCGTAGAGCGTAGACAGTGAATAAATATAATCTGTCCAAGAGTACTCGATATCGAAATTCGATAAAAATGTACGCCGACCTTATGAGAAATCATAAGAACTACGGAATAAAAAGTTCGTAGGATAACAAATGAGAAAACAGCATGAACGACTTGACGCCGCACTTCCCGCGATACTCGAAGGATATTGTAAAAAGTCAGATAAACCACAAAACATAGCGGAAAATGAAGCGAAAGAATTTTTGAAAATCATAGAAGACAGTGCTAACTATCAGTTTGGGTGGACTTGCGCCCGTACCTCGTGAATACGGTCAACCAAATCGAAAGATTAAGGTGATAAGAGAGCCTAAGTCCGAAAGGATAAGGTAATACCGTGCCAAGTATAGCTTGCCTATAAAGGTGTAACGACTATCGAAATAGTTCATATGAGGAAATCTCGTATAGAATAATAAAGTAGAGTAGGGTAAATCCCGAAGCGCGAGGATCTGATATGTCGGTAAAAGATGTGTCAGGTAAGATATAGTCTGTGCCATTACGAAAGTATTGGATTAAGCGACAACCATAGTATAGCCTACTGTCTCCTCGGATATCTCTGCGCATATTACCGCTATTATTACCCCTCAGAATATATCACAGCATACCTCAATAACGCCGCGAATGACGATGATATAGCGAACGGAACATCACTTGCTATGTCTAAAGGAATTTCCATAAAACCGCCGAGATTCGGTCATTCAAAGGCAGATTATTTCTACTCCAATGAAGAAAAAACAATTACAAAAGGAGTCGCGTCCGTTAAATATCTCAATCCCTCGGCGGCGGACACACTCTATAACCTCGCCGAAAATAATTATAAATATCTCTCAGACGTCCTCCGCGATGTAGTCCTCTCAAAGGCGGCAAACGCAAGACAGATAGACACACTCGCAAAAATTGATTACTTCTCCGACTTCGGAAATGTCCCTACAGTCTGCGAGATAATCAGATGGTTCAGATTCTTCGATGAAGGTGATATGAAGAAAATGAGCCGCAAAAAAGAACTCCCGGAAGAAGCCGCCGAAATCGTAGAGAAGTATTCGGTATGGCATAACGCCGACGGCAAGGAGTCAGCGGACTACTCGTTCACGAATGAACAGATTCAGAGCGAAGAAAAAATAGCAAAAGCTCTCCGCGCGAAAATCAAAAAGAATTCCGATGATGAGGAATCACAAAGACTTCTTGTTCCGATAGAAAAAGCGGTCGCACAGCATAAATCCGAAATCGTGATGCAAGTAGTCCGCGAAATCGAAACGCTTGTGAGAAATCGAAATCTCCCCGATATCCCTCTAAAAACAAAAATAGCAAACCAAAAGGAAGCTCTCGGATATTTTGATATTACTACAGGCAAAACAGAGGATAGACTAAAAGCAGTCGTAGTCTCAGTCTATCCCATCCGTAAAAAGGCGGATAATAAAATCTGGGCATATTCCTTAGTCTTAAAGTCCATAGGCACAGGAGTAACGCAGAGATTTACCGTCCGCGAAAACGCATATAAAGAAACTCCGGTGCATGAAAATGATATCGTAAGAATCTATATGCCCCGAAAAGATAAGAAAGGATACTGGAATTTAACATACTATGATCTTGTCGGATAAGAAAACATTGTCCCAAAAGGTCAAACGTATAGATGAGTTGACGTCGCTCCTGAACCGTTACAGAGATGAGTATTATAACAATGACAAATCTCTCGTAACGGATAAGGAGTACGACTCGTTGTTTGACGAACTAAAAAAACTTGAAGAAGAGTGCGAGTATTCGAGAAGCGATTCTCCCACTAACTCTGTAGGCTACGAAACTAAATCAGTCCTCGAAAAAGCGGAGCATAAATATCCTCTTCTTTCACTTGATAAAACAAAGGATATCCTCGACGTAAAAAAGTTTGTCGATAAAGGAGACTCCGTGTTCATGTATAAGCTCGATGGGCTTACCGTTGAACTGACATACGAAAACGGTGAACTCACAAGAGCTTCAACAAGAGGAGACGGATATATAGGCGAGGATATCACACATAACGCAAGAACCTTTACAAATATTCCATTAAAAATTCCGTTTAAAGGTACGCTCATTGTCACAGGTGAAGCGTTCACAAAGCTGGACGATTTTGAAAAAATAAATCAGACCCTCGATGATGGCGAGAAATTCAAGACTCCAAGAAACTATACGTCAGGTTCGGTGAGGCAGCTTGATTCTTCCGTCTGTGCAAAAAGAAAAATCACATTCTATGCCTTCGCTCTCGTCTATACCGATGTGAAAAACTCGTATATGATAACCATAAGAGATTCTTTCGCAGTCCTGAAAAGCTACGGTTTTGAAATCGTCCCTTATTATATAACGGAAGAAACTCATACCGACGAGCTTGAAGCAATGTTTAAGTCAATGCGAAGGAGCGCGGCAGAACAAAATATCCCCATTGACGGTATCGTTATAAAATATGATAACATCAAATTCGGAAAATCCCTCGGCAAAACATTGCACCACTTCAATAACGCTATTGCCTATAAATTCGCGGATGACAGCGAAATTACAACGCTCATCGACGTAGAATGGAACGTAGGCAGAACAGGAATTTTAACTCCCGTAGCAGTCTTCGAGCCTGTAATTCTCGACGGAGCAACGGTTTCCCACGCAACACTTACGAGCAAAAAAGTTTTTGACGGCTTTAAATTCGGCAAGGGAGACGAAATCGTAGTCACAAAAGCTAATATGGTTATCCCACAGGTCGTAAAAAATCTCACAAGAAGTGGGACTCTGCGATCACCTATAAAATGTCCGGTCTGCGGAGAATTACTGAAACGCGACCCATCATTCATGATCTGCCTGAATCCAAAATGCCCCGGAAAACTTCTCGGCAAATTTGAATACTTCGCCGGAAAGAAAGTCATGAATATCCGAGGACTCTCGACCGCCGCATTGTCAAAGCTCATAGAATTGCATCTCTTGAAAACCCTCCCCGATATCTATCGCCTGAAAAAGTATAAAAAGGCAATGATAGGTTTCGCAGGATTTGGGCAGAATATGACGGAGAAAATGCTTAAGTCCATAGAACAAAGCCGCGATTGTACACTTGATAAGTATATCCTCTCTCTCGGAATTCCAGAAGTTGGGACATATGCCTCTAAAGTGATAGCGGATGCAATGGATTGGGACTACGTAAATTTCCTTAGAGCGGTTGACGATGAATTTAAATGGTCTTCTCTTCCCGGCATAGGAGAACTGTGCGAAACAAAAATCAACGGCTACTTTATGAATAAAGATAATAAAGCCGAAGCGCAAGACTTGCTTATCTTCCTCAGAATCTATAAGCCTGATAAACCCATTCCCTCCGTAGATAACGAATTTAAGGGAAAAAGATTCTGCCTTACGGGACAAGCAAGAGGAATGACAAGAGAACAGGTGCGAAAAAAGTTTGAAGAATACGGCGTAATTATTCAAGATACAGTTTCAGTCAATACCGATTATCTTGTCGGTAAGTGTAAAGGCGCGAAAACGAAACTCGCTAAAGAAAGAGCAGTCCCAATAATATCATACGAAGAAGCTTTTAAAATGCTTGATGAATCAGTAGAATTAACAAAGGAGAAAAAAGAAAATGAAAACTTTTAAAAGAAGCGATTTGAAAACAGGAATGAAAGTTGTTATGAGAAGCGGTGAAGAATCAATCTACATAGAGAATCCCGCAGATTATGGATGCCGCTGCTCTGGTGCGGACAGTGCGATTCTCGTAGGGATAGACGGCATAGGATATAGTAACTTATCAGACTACGATGAAAGCCTAAATCAGATAGAAAACGACCCTGACTTCTCCGATTTTGATATAATGAAAGTATACGTTCCCGCTCCGAGCACAGCTCTTAGAACCCTTACCGGACAGTATTACAACACAAAATGGGAACTTGTGTGGGAAAGAGAAGAAAAGAGAGCAAATATCAAGTATATAAAAGGCAGCGTCCTTGATTGTCCGAGGAAATCAGCTATAGCTCATTGTATATCGGCGGATTGTAACTTTGGACTCACGGCACAGAAAATCGACAAAGAATATAGCATAAAAAAGAATATCCAAGACTTCATTCAGTGTACAGCACCCGACCAAATTCCCGGTCTTGTAGTGCCTACAGGCATAATCTATAGCATTCTTTTAACTAATCATACATACGAAACAGTCAACCTCGAAAGCCTTAAAGTAGGAATGAGCGCACTCTGCTATCTCTGTACCGATAACGGATTCTCAATGATATCCATGCAGAAAGACGACAATATGTTCGACTGCTTTGATTGGGATATAGTCGTGTCAGTAATAAACGAAACCTTCAAAAACACCGACATCGAAATTAATATATATTATAAAGAATGAGTTCGGATAAAACTCCGTGTAAATAATCTTAAGTGGAATTCAAACTGTTTTATTTAGAATTTCTGTTGATTTTATTTGCATTTTGGGATATAATATATGTACTATAATATATGCGGAGGGAAAAATAAAATGAAATTCACCGAAGAACAAAGGAAATCCATTAACCAATATATACTTCTGAAAATAGATGAAAAATGCGACGGTCTTTCAAAATATGTTTCCGATGCATTTAAAATCAGTACGAGCACTGTGCATAACTATCTTAAAAAGCTTATAGAAGACGGCGTTATCGTGAAAGACGGCAAAGATAAATATTCGCTGAAAACCGAAAAAAGCTTTTTCTCTGTATCAAATTCTGCCGCAAAAAAGCCGACCGAAGAATCCGTATTCAGAAACACGCTTATGCCTAAAATTGCTGATCTGCCATCTAATGTAAAAGCAATATGGGAATACTCGTTTACCGAAATGGTTAATAATGCGATAGAACATTCCGAATCGGATAATATTTGGATTCTGATAGAAAAAAATGCTCTAAATACGAGTGTTTATATTATGGACGATGGTATAGGAGTTTTCCGTAAGATTCAGGAACACTTTGATTATGATTCTCTTGACGACGCTGTAATAGAGCTTTCCAAAGGCAAACTGACAACCGACAGCTCATGCCACTCCGGAGAAGGAATTTTCTTTACATCAAGGATTATGGATGACTTCTATGTTTACTCAAACCATAAGATGTATACATTCAATAAATTCCAAGAGGAAGCAATTGATAGCATAAAAAAAGAATATGTGTTCAGCACGTGTGTGTATATGAGCCTTTCCAACATTTCAAAAAAAGATATCAACGATGTTTTTGACGAGTATACTGATGTAGATAAAGGGTTTATAAGGACACTGATTCCAATAAAAAATATTTTTGAAGGCGACCCCATTTCTCGGTCACAGGCAAAGAGAGTTTGCAGCCGCCTTGAACAGTTCAGCGAGGTCGAGCTTGACTTTGACGGAGTTAGTTTTGTAGGTCAAGGATTTGCGCACCAAATATTCTTCGTCTTCGCAAATGCACATCCCGAGATAAAACTGATACCGATAAACATGAATGATAATGTCCGGAAAATGTACGTCCATGTTACGGCGGTTAATAAGTAAATACGATATTAAAACAATCAATCACAAACCACCATAGATGTATTTAACACAAAACCGTCTGTATTTCTACAGACGGTTTTGTGTTAAATACATCTATGACCAACTTAGATTATAAAAGGATCGTACCTATTAATTCATAAATCATTTATACACAATTTCAATTCCTTTATATTCATTTTCCTGTAAAAATACTTCATATCCATAGCCTTCAAAATCAGTCGTATCATCATAGAATACTCGTAGCTTTTTATCAGATAACCATTCAACTTTCGTCCCTACAGTACTAATATATATATTTCCTCTCATTAGTGGAGTATATTTAGAATATTTACCAGCTATTTTTACCTGACA
>ERZ808274.187-NODE-187-length-36408-cov-5.145187_pt1 | contig 36408 bp, 36 predicted proteins | sample MGYA00521277_ERZ808274 | MGnify/ENA primary metagenome ERZ808274 (study PRJEB31516, sample SAMN03275597) | gut metagenome | biome: mammalia-associated habitat; material: feces | host: Papio cynocephalus | place: Kenya | collected 2012-07-28 ... | reverse complement strand
GAAATTTTTAATTTAAAAATTGCAAGAAAATAAATTAAAAATTATCTTCAACCAGCCTCATGTATGCACACGGCACTTATAGTTGCCTTTCTTTAAGGGGATAAAGAAAAAGCCAAAGGTACTTTATCTCAGAAACTCAAAAGTTGTAATTCTACGTGTCCTCAGACAAAAGGCGGGCAAAGACTGCGCATTCCTCCAAACGGTTACTGGCGACATGATGGGCTTGAAAACCAAGATGAAGACCAGATTCAACATTATTTAGACGATCATCAAAGTAAAGGGTCTCGGCTGGGCACATCCCTGTTTCGGCAATCATCTGCCGATAGATGGCCTCATCGGGTTTGGCCAAACCCATTTTATAGGAAAGGAACACCCCGTCAAAACAGTCATCCACCCTCAGTCCCAGGCCTTCTATCTGCCGAACACTGGTCTGCCAGAGCGTCTCGTTAATATTGCTCAATACATAGACCCGATACCTTTTGCGCAGAGATGCGATACATTGAATGCGTTCAGGTGGCAGTTCCCCAGCCAGAAGTCCCATTACATAGCAGAGCCGTTGGCGCGATACCCCATGCCCACAGACCTCGTGGATCTCGTCTAAAACTTCTTCCGTGGGTCGTACTCCATCGATAAAGTCATTCTTTAGCCTCTTGATACGCCGATAATATAGCAGCTGCTTCCAACGTGCGACACGCAAATCCAAAAACGCCTGACGCACCACGGAAGCATGAACGTTGACCACTACGCCACCGTAGTCGAACACCAAGTTACGTATCATATCCCCTCTCCTGCTTAATTTACTGCATCATGTCTGAACCCGTAATGCCCATAAATGGAGTAACTACCACCCAATCATTTTCCTATAGAGACAAAAATGGGTGGAACAGAGAACACTTTTAACTCCACTCCACCCATGACCATATCTTCACACTGCCACCTTAAAGGTAAGCGAGGGCTTAGTAACTGGTTGCTCCGTAACCTATTGGTTAAGGAATTAGGAAACCAGACTTGCCGACAAAGTAGAGCACGGCATATCCTAAAACCAGAGAGATAATGCCACAAATAAGCCCCATCTTGAGCATGTCATTCTGCTTGACAAGCCCCGTGGAATAAGCAATGGCATTCGGTGGTGTTGAAATGGGGAGACACATGGCAGAGCTGGCCGAAATGGCTATGCCTATTAAGATGGTGCTCGTACCGCCTAAAGCGTTAAGCTTATCACCCATACCTGTACAGACAACGGCAAGAATAGGCACAAGGAGTGCAGCCGTGGCGGTGTTGGAGATGAAGTTGGAAAGGATGTAACAGATAATGCCTGAAATTAACAAGATGACTATAGGACTCCACTCGCCGAAAGGAATGCTCTCAAGTGCCGCATCGGCCAGTCCACTTCCATTCATTCCGAAACCCAAAGCGAAACCTCCAGCCACCATCCAGATGACACTCCAATTGATTTCCTGAAGGTCTTTGGCAGTAATAACACCCGTAATTGCGAAAACGCCCATTGGAAGCATAGCTACATTGTAAGAGTCAATGCCAGTGATCGACTTGGGAATCACCCACAGAAGAATCGTGACAATGAAGGTAACAATGACCACATTCATACGCCATCCATGGTGAACGGAGCCTTTGATGTCCAACTCAATGTTCTTCTTAGAGAAAGGGAAGAAGAAAAGCAGGATACGCCATGAAATAATTAAGAGAACAATGACAAGCGGGAACATTATGGCCATCCAGTGTCCGAAGTCTATGCCCATATTCAGCCCTGCAGGATCGTTGAGTACCTTTAGCGCTATCATATTCGGCGGTGTGCCTATCGGCGTGCCCATTCCTCCAAGGTTGGCAGCAATAGGAATGCTCATGGTCAACGCTACGCGCCCCTTGCCACTGGCAGGAAGGGCTGCAAAGACTGGCGTGAGGAAGGTAAGCATCATGGCCGCAGTTGCTGTATTGGAGACGAACATGGAGAAAAGGCCCGTAATCAGCAAAAAGCCGAGGAGCACATTCTCGCTCTTTGTTCCAAAAGGACGGATGAGGTTGCGGGCCAAAAGTACGTCGAGTCCCGACTTAGTAGCTGCGGCAGCAAGTATAAAACCACCAAGGAAAAGCATGATGGTGGGGTCAGCAAAGGAAGCCATGATGTGCTTGGAGTCCATCAGCTCGCCGATGTTTTGGCCTTTAAAAGGCATCAACGCATTGTCAGACACCGTAAGACACATAATGGTAATGATGCCGAGCGACGTAGCCCAAGAGGGTATGCACTCTGTAAGCCACGAAAATGTGGCAAATACAAAGATTGCGATGATGCGTTGTTGGACTATGGTAAGACCATCGATACCAAACACATAGATCGGCAAGTTCCAGACAATGGCTGTCACTACCATTATAGCGAAGAACTGAATGACCTTCTTCTTGTCATAATGGTTAGTCAAAACATTAGAATTCTCTTCTGCCATAATTCAATATTTGTTTACTGTTTATTATTGATTGTTTATAATGTAAAAGGTAACAAGATAGTACACACGAGCTTGGCAAAGGCTTTTCCTCAGCCTGCTGGGCACTTCCCATCGTTTGCAAAGTTACATTTTTTCTCCTACCCCGCAAAATTTTAATGCTTTTTTGTAACTTTGCGGTGCAAAATAAGAGGAGTAATGAATATAAAGACATTGGTATGGGCGGTTCTCATCCTGCTTTTCTATAGTTGCGGAAAGAAGACTAAAGCTGTAGAGAAGGCCGATACAGGAATAGAGATTAAGTTCAAATACGCTCAAAACATTCGCATGAAAAAATGTGAAGGCTACACACGCGTAGAACTTCGCGACCCCTGGAAGAAAGGAAAGACACTTCATATCTACTACCTTGTCGACAAAGAGAAGACCTGTCCGAAAACCAACGGGACTATCATTCACGTGCCCTTGAAGCGGATGGTGATCTTCACGACAGCCCATGCCAATCTGATGGAGTGGCTTGGAGGGGGAAAAGGGATTATAGGTGTGGCAGACTCAAAGTATATGCTTATTCCAGACATACAACGAAGGCTCAAAAACCAAGGGGAAAATGATGCTATTGCCGATTGTGGCGAAGCCATGAACCCCAACGTGGAGCGAATCATCGATAGCCAGGCTGACGCAGTACTACTCTCCCCTTTCGATAATGGCGGTGGATATGGTGCACTCGAAAAGACAACGATTCCCATCATCGAATGTGCAGACTACATGGAGACTTCCGCTCTCGGCAGGGCGGAATGGATGAGATTCTATGGACGATTAGTGGGACTTGGAAAGGAAGCCGACAGCCTATTCAACACCGTGGAACGAGAATACCAGCGTTTCAAGGGTATCGCCAAGAAGGATGGAAAACGTGGGAACATCCTGCCTGAACGTAAAACGGGAACAGTCTGGTACATTCCGGGTGGTAGAAGCACCATGGGAATGCTTTATCGGGATGCCAATATCGACTATGCCTATGCCAACGACAACCATAGTGGATCTCTTGCACTACCCTTTGAGACTATACTCGACAAGATGGGCGAGGCCGATACATGGCTGATGAGTTTTCAAGGGAATATGAGCAAGAAGCTGTTGTTGCAAGAATTTGCAGGCTACCGAGAGCTGAAAGCATATAGTAAAGGTCGGATTTTTGGTTGCGCTGTGGACAAAAGGCCTTACTTTGAAGAAGTCTCCTGGAGACCAGACTGGCTTCTTCGTGATCTTATCATCATTTTCCACCCCACAACGAAGACCTACCTGGGCAACAAATTGCGTTATTTTCAGCCTATACATTAAAAAGAAGTGCTCCTCATGACCAAGAAAGGCAGGAATACAAACTGCCCTAAGCAGGTAATCGTGGGAGGAACGTTGGTGTTGTTTGCCACCGTGCTCTTCTCACTATGCTTGTTCATCGGGCCAGTACGGATTCCCTATAACGAAATCATCAACATTCTTATGGGTGAAACAAGCGATAGACCCAGCTGGCAATTCATCATACTTGACACCCGCTTGCCGCAAGCACTGACAGCCATCCTCTGCGGTGCATCGCTCGCTACGAGCGGTTTAGTACTGCAAACGACCTTCCACAACCCTCTTGCTGGACCGGACGTGCTCGGCGTGAGCTGTGGAGCAAGCCTCGGCGTGGCCTTGGTCATGTTGCTTTGGGGTGGAAGCGTTACCACGGCACTATTTACCTGGACAGGCTTCATGGCCGTCATCGGCTCTGCATTCGCTGGTGCCATGGCGATCACGGCACTGATATTTCTGTTTTCTACGCTTATGCGCAACAGCCTCATGCTGCTCATCGCTGGGCTAATGGTGGGGTATGTAGCATCGTCGGTGGTATCACTGCTCAACTACTTTGCCACCGAAGAAGGCATACGGAGCTTTATGGTTTGGGGAATGGGCAACTTCGGAGGAGTTTCTCTGCAGTTCGTGCCTGCCTTTGCGCTCATAAACCTTTCTGCCATGGCTCTTTGTTTACTGCTCATTAAGCCGTTAAATATCATCCAATTAGGCTCTCAATATGCCGATAGTATGGGCATAGCAACACATAGAGTGCGCAATGGGCTGCTCATTCTTGTCGGTCTGCTCACCGCAACGACCACGGCTTTCTGTGGTCCTATAGCTTTTATCGGACTTGCCGTGCCTCACATTGCGAGGCTACTGCTGGGCAACGATGACCAAAGGATGTTGATGCCCTGCACAATGCTTTGCGGCAGCGTAGTCGCCCTGCTCTGCAATCTACTCTGCTCACTACCTTCTGACGGAGGAATCATTCCCATAAATGCCGTCACACCACTTATCGGTGCACCAGTTGTCATTTACATCATCATGCGAAAACGGTGTTAATGCAGATGCGAATGGCTTCAAACAGATAATGGAAAGAGTTACTGTTATTGGTGAATTTTAAGATAATTGGTCACTTTCTCCACGGCAAAGTGATAAGAAGCTTTCAGCGCGCCTTCGCTTGTTTTAAGCACCTGACTCATCTCTTTGTACTTCATGTTGTCAAAATAGCGCAAAGAAAAGACAACACGTTGAACATCTGGCAACGTGGTGACTGCCTCTTGAAGTAAAGCCTGTGCTTTATCACCGTCGAAATAAGGGTCGGAAGCAAGTTGGCTGGCTACAGAAGTGGTGTTTTCGGACTGCTGTAGTCCTCGCGCTTTTTCTTTTCGGAGATAGTCGAGGGACTCATTTACGGCAATTCGATAGAGCCAAGTACTCAATTTGGAGCCACCTCGGAAGTCGTCCAGACTGCGCCAAGCCTTCAAAAAAGTGTTTTGAAGCACATCGTCGGCATTCTCATGAGTGATGACAATGCCACGTATTTTCCAATAAAGAGGACGGCTACATGCCTTGACAAGCGCTGAAAACGCTTTCTGCCTTTGGTCAGGGTCTGCCAACATTTGCTGAATCTCAGACTCACAAGGCAGAGATACCATTGATATAGGGAATAATAAGGAAGAGAAAACTGCCGTTTAAGGCCACCCTAAACTAACGGATGGTAATCTTGCGCACGGTCTTTCCTATCTTAACGATATAGCATCCTTTCGGGAGATTGAGTGAGTAGCTCTTGTCATACCCATCGACGCGAATGCTCATTACGCGTACACCAGTAACATTATAAATATGTAGGACCTCGCCATCACCTCCCGTTACACGGAGTATGGAACCAGAAACAGAAACTGTTACTTTTTGACTTTCCTGTTCAATTATCAAAATAGACGCCTCAGCATTTGCATTCATGGGCATGCCTAAGACCATGAAACCAGACAAAACAATTCCTGCTAATATTTTCTTTTTCATATCCTTATATTCAATAGGTTTCTGCAAAGGTAGTAAAAAAGAACAAATTGAGCAGCTGACAAAACGGTTGCGCAGGTCACTTTAACATCTTTTAATCGCCGTGATACAATAAATTGCAGAATCTCCGCTTCCTACACGTCGAATGTGAGCCCCTCATTGGTAAGGTAACTCTGGGGAAACACAGCTCTTGCGTCCCGCAGCAAAGTATTCTCATCGTCATATCGAGCTGAATAATGTCCCAACAACAACTTTCCCACATGGGCATCGCGAGCCACCTGTGCAGCCTGTCCCGCAGTGCTATGCCAGAAGAGTTTTGCCCTGTCTGCATGGGAATTGTCATAGGTGCTCTCGTGATAGAGCGTACTAACTCCCTCTACATACCGATGCAAATCGGGCATATAGCGCGTGTCGGAGCAATAAGCATAGCTTCTTGTTGGGTCAGCGGGCGTTACCAACCGTTCATGCGGTACTTCCACTCCATCCGGAGTTGTCCATCCCGCACCCGCTTTGATATTGTTAATCTGGCTTAACGGAATACCATAGAAGTCAATCATATCACGTCGAATGTGCGGCAGAGTAGGCTTTTCGTTAAAAAGAAAACCATTACAAGGCACGCGATGGCTCAAAGGAATACTTTCTACTACGAGGGTTTTATCCTCGTAAAGCACCTTATTTACAGTGGTATCTACTGGGTGATACACCACCTCAAATCCCAAACTGGGACAAAAGAAATCGAGTTCCTCCTTGAAAAGCGGTTCAAAATAGTCGGGAGCATAGAGATGCAACGGCGCATTACGCCCCGTCATACCGAAAGTGGAAAGCATTCCCAGCAGTCCGAAGCAATGATCACCATGCATGTGGGAGATGAAAACAGCGATGAGGCGCGAGAAGTGGACACGATACTTGCGCAATTGCATCTGCGTCCCTTCACCGCAATCTACCATAAACTGCTTACCACGCACATCAATCACCTGCGAGGAGGCAAAATGTTTCCCAGTGGGTAATGCACTTCCACAGCCCAATATCTTTACCCGAAAAGGTTCCATCCTATGCACCAGCTCCCTTAACTGTCATTTTACACCACGTTTGAAAGCATAAATGCCTTGCTGGTTTTCCAGCAACATGGAATCAGCGCCTAACTCATCCACCGTGAAAGTGTCATGGCCAAGCACCAACCGTCCATTGTATATTTCCCAATTCTTCCAAGCGTTGGTCTCAGAAGACACGGATGATGTAACCGTACCATCGTCCTTGATTTCAAAATTTCGGTCCAAGCTGCTCCAATTTCCTTTCAACGACTCGATATTGATTGCTGTGCGAATGAAGCGATCACCATAACTGGTATAGGCGATGACTGCATAACGATCGTTGGGGACTATTCCTCCCTTGACAACTTCAGACGTGTCTTCCGGATTGCGCAACAGCTCCAAGGTATCGCCATCGTCGGTAAGGAGGATCATGCTATTCATTCCTCCGTCTATCAACTTGCCATAAATCGTTGAGTCCTTAGACGCTGTGTCTCCACTTTCCGCATTAGGGGCGATTACATTTCCCTCTTTAGACTTATTGTTGCAACCCACAATGACCCCTAAAGCCAACATGGTCAACATGAGCAATGTTAATCTTCGCATTTCTCTTGCTTATCTTGTTTTTTCTCTTCTTGCTTCGCCTCATTCCATAACTGGTCCATCTCATTCAGTGTGAGGTCTTTGATAGACTTCCCCTGGAGTTTGGCTTGACGCTCCACATAGTTGAAACGTCGGATGAATTTATGATTGGTATGCTCCAATGCGTTGTCAGGATTGAGCCGATAGAGTCGCCCAGCATTGATGACTGAGAATAGAAAGTCTCCCAGCTCACGCTCCGAAGACTCACTGTTTCCTTTCCGCAACTCCGCTTCCAACTCGTTAAGTTCTTCGCGTACCTTGCCCCACACGTCTGAAGGATTCTCCCAATCAAAGCCCACGTTGCGTGCTTTATCTTGTATACGGTACGCCTTAATAATGGATGGCAATGCATCGGGCACTCCAGAAAGAACACTCTTGTTGCCATCGCGCTCCCTCTGCTTCACCTGTTCCCATGTTTGCTCTACGGCAACTGCCGTGGAAGGAGTCCCTTTAGCGGTCTCCCTACGCTGGTTATGCGCCTCCTCGTCAGTACGATAGACTACTTGTCCTTTGTCGTTGATGACCAAATCGGAAGAACTGACCGTCCATCCGGACACATCATCAGGCAACATCGATGTATCGTTCCAGTCTATAAAGGAATGACGGAACATGAGTTTGTCACTTTGATGGTCACAAACATCGGCTATGTCAAACGCACCCGACTCATCACCGAGCATGGAATAGAAAATGACATGTTCCATAACATCACCCAGCTCCTTCATAATCTCCGCCTTGTCGCCACGTGCCAAAGCGTCAGCAAGCTCATAAACCTCTTCTATCGTATTCGGGCGCAAGCTCTCGAAAGTCTGCTTCCTATCCCATGGACAATCCTTGCGCAAACGATACTGCACGTCAATGAGCCTCCCAAAGGCGCGAAGCCATTCGGCACGTTTGCCATTTTCTTGTTTTACCATCATAAAGGCAAAGGTACAAAGTTTTATTATCTCAACAAAAAAAAATCCTCCAATCCGTCTTTTCTGATTAAATTTATGCTAATTATGGCTTCCAACTACGGTAATTCACAGAAAAAGCACTAACTTTGCAATCTATGAACATAAAGAAATTCTTTCTTTCCGTTTGGGCATTTGCTTTTCCCGTCATAATGTATGGTCAATACAGCATACAGTGCGAGGACACTTGCAACCACGTCCACGGCTTGGACATGAGTCATTATCAAGGGGAAGTCTTTTGGGAAGCCATCGGCAATAACAGCAAAATGGCCTTCGTGTATCTCAAGGCGACCGAAGGTGGAACTAATATCGACAAGCGGTACGCGCAAAACATATACCTTGCGAAGCGGTATGGGCTCAAGGTGGGATCCTATCACTTCTATCGTCCCACCCGCCCACAGGACGAACAGCTACGAAACTTCCGCTACCAGTGTCAGCCCAAAGACCAAGACCTCATCCCGATGGTGGACATTGAGACCACTGGTGGATTGGGGCGAGAAGAGCTGGTCGATTCTCTACACAAGTTTTTACGGCTCATGGAGCGCGCCTACCACTGCAAGCCACTCATCTACACCTACGAGAGCTTCTACAACAAATACTTGCAAAACGAGCTGGACGGATACCTTCTCTTCATCGCACGCTATGCTAAGACCCCACCTGTGCTTCAGGACGGACGCGACGTGTTCGCTTGGCAATACACGGGCAAAGGGCACATCAACGGCGTGAACGGCTATGTTGACAAAAGTCGGTTGATGGGAAGGCGAAGCATGAGGGAGCTGCGATTCCCCAAACGAAGATAGCCGCCTTGCTTTTTACAACAGGAATACTTTAACTAAATCGATTAAAACTATGATAATCAAATGTCCAGAGTGTGGCCATCAGGTGAGCGACAAAGCTCCTGTCTGCCCCAACTGTGGTGTCGAAATAGCCGGCCATGTGGTGAAGTGCCCCCATTGCGGCGAGATATACTTGGATGATGACGACGTTTGCCCGAACTGTCACCAACGCGCGGTGTCTTCCCCTGATATGCAGACTGGAGAAAATTTCCCACAAGAAGACAACACTCCAGACAGTTGGCAGGAAGACAACAAAACGGATGAACCCCACGATACCACTCCCATGGAAGAGGAATCCCCCGTCTCCATAGCCACCCCCATAGACGAGGATTATCCCCACGAGTCAGAAAATATGGCCACTGCAATACCAAATGAAGAGGACGAAGGTATTGATAACGCACAAAAGCCCAAGGAAGACAGGGAAAAAAAGAACAAGCACATCTCCCTACTTGTCTCACTCGCCATTACGGTTATCACCTGTTTTGTGCTTCTTTACTTTTATCAGGACACAAAAGCTGACAATGAGCGCAAAGAGTTTGAAAGTGCTATGCAAAGCAAAAACCCCAGCGTATTGCAGCAATACATCGCTGACTTTGAGCAAAGCGCACCCGCAGACCACATAAAGGAAGCTGTAAAATTGCTTTCTATGCTGCAAGACAAAAGTCCAGACGACTGGGCAGAGGTGGTCAAGCAGAACACCCGCGCAGCCTACGCCGCCTACCTGAAAGCGCATCCCGGTACGCCCTACGAGTCTCTAATTAAGGATAAACTTGACGATTTCGATTGGGCAACTGCCTGTTCGGTAAATACTGAAGATGCTTACGCCAGATACATCGACCAGCATCCCGACGGCAAACATCATGAGGAAGCTGGCAAACTTGCCCAAATGCGGATGACAGACTCCGAGAAGAAGAATGAGGCCGATGCAGCCAAGTACGCAGAACCTGTACGCCGACTGCTCATTGCCATGAACAGTAAGAGCACTGAAGGCATCAGCAGAGCCGTGGCTGACAAGCTCATGTTTAACGGAGCGGGCGGTTCAACTTCCAAGGACATAGCGCAATACATGCGGGACAAGCTCTATCAGGCAGACGTTAAATCGATTACATGGAAGATGGAAAAGCCCACGGCTTGTGAAAAAACGGGAAGTGAAGATCAGAAAGCCATCGCCTACAATGTGACCATCCCCGCAAAACTGGAGATAAATCGTGAAGGGGGCAAGGCTACGCTGCAATATATCATAAAGGCAACTGTCAATAGTCAGGAGCGTATTACCAGCATATCTTTGAACCGCCAATAAGAAATGGCGTAACTTAGAACCAATACAAAAAACATAAATAAGCCTCGCAGGTGCGTCAAGTTAATAATGTACGCGCACGAGGCTATTATTTTAAATTTTGAGAATACTCACTATCCGGCATGCTTTCAAGTGCATATTGACATTGATTTGGGTTAAAATGCTCAAAGCGGTCAGATTTACATCACCCCCTTCACCCGCGATTACATACAAGCCGGCTGCAACCAGCAGCCCAATGCCCGTTCTTTTCTCTCGATCATCGCCCCCACAAACTATGCACCAGACAAGGCAGAAGGATGATACCGTCTAAAAACAATTTCGGTAAAGTATACGCCAGAAGCTACAAAAAACAAAGTGAAAGTTGCTGATATTCAGATTATTGTTTGTAACTTTGCAGCGATTTGGGCTAAAGTGCCCACTTCACAGAACAATTCACATAAAGTCTAACTTTATTAATTCATTTATTTTTAACTATTTATGATTGATTACAAGAACGTACAGCCGAAGGAAGACTTCAACTGGGACGAGTATGAAAACGACTCCAAGGCTGTCAAAGAAGAAAACGAGCTGACCAAGGCCTATGACGAAACCCTGAACAAGATTCAGGAGCATCAAGTAGTTGAAGGCAAAGTTATCTCCATCGACAAGAAGGAAGTCGTAGTGAACATCGGCTACAAGAGCGACGGTGTCATTCCCGCTTCTGAATTCCGTTACAATCCAGACCTCAAGGTCGGCGACAAGGTGGAAGTTTATGTCGAAAGCCAGGAGGACAAGAACGGACAGCTTGAGCTTTCACACAAGAAAGCACGTCTCCAGAAGAGCTGGGACAACATCAACAAGGCCATGGAGAACGATGAAATCATCCAGGGCTATATCAAGAGCCGCACCAAGGGCGGCATGATTGTTGATGTCTTTGGCATTGAGGCATTCCTTCCCGGCAGCCAGATTGACGTTCATCCTATACGCGACTATGACATCTTCGTCGGCAAGACAATGGAGTTTAAGGTCGTGAAAATTAACCAAGAGTTCCGCAACGTTGTCGTTTCCCACAAGGCGCTCATCGAGGCCGAGCTGGAGGCACAGCGCAAGGAGATTATTTCTCACTTGGAGAAGGGCCAGATTCTGGAAGGTACTGTCAAAAACATCACAACTTACGGCGTATTTGTCGACCTCGGCGGCGTCGATGGACTCATCCATATCACCGACCTTTCTTGGGGTCGCGTCAGCGATCCACATGAGGTGGTGGAACTTGACCAGAAAATCCGTGTCGTCATACTCGACTTTGACCAGGAGAAGAAGCGCATAGCCCTTGGCTTGAAGCAGCTCACACCGCACCCATGGGACAGCCTCGACCCCAACCTCAAGGTGGGCGACCACGTGAAGGGCAAGGTTGTAGTGATGGCCGACTATGGTGCCTTTGTCGAGATTCAGCCGGGCGTAGAGGGACTTATCCATGTTTCCGAGATGTCCTGGAGCCAACACTTGCGCTCCGCTCAAGACTTCTTGAAGGTTGGCGATGAGGTGGAGGCTGTCATTCTGACACTCGACCGTGCCGAGCGCAAGATGTCTTTGGGTCTCAAGCAGCTCAAGGAAGACCCATGGGAGAACATCGAAGTGAAGTATCCTGTCGGCAGCAAGCACACTGCCAAGGTGCGCAACTTCACCAACTTTGGTATCTTCGTGGAGCTTGAGGAAGGCGTAGACGGTCTGATTCACATCAGCGATCTCTCTTGGACCAAAAAGATTAAGCATCCGTCAGAGTTCACCAAGGTGGGTGAGCCTATTGATGTTGTCGTGCTCGAAATCGACAAGGAGAACCGTCGTCTCAGCTTAGGACACAAGCAGCTTGAGCCGAATCCTTGGGACACTTACGAAACCATCTACAAGCCGGGCACCATTCACATGGGTAAGATTACCGAGTCAATGGACAAGGGAGCTGTCATCACCCTCAATGAGGGCGGCGAAGGTTTTGCCACGCCGAAGCACCTCGTCAAGGAGGATGGCACACAGGCTCAACTGGGTGAGGAACTGCCGTTCATGGTCATCGAGTTTGTCAAGGACTCCAAGCGCATCATCCTCTCCCACTCTCGCACTTTCGAGGATGTAAAGGACGAGCCGCGCCGTGACAACGCTCATCGTGGTGGTGGCCGCCGTCAGCAGCAGCACCAAGAGACTGCCCAGATTCAGAATGTCGCTGCTGGAACGTCACTGGGCGACCTCGGCGTACTGGCTGACCTGAAGAAGCGTATGGAAGAAGGAAAATAATTTTTCCAACACGTTAATATAGAAAGTCCGGAACACAACCATTGTGTTCCGGACTTTGTTGTATTTGGACGCAGCGATAGCCTTCATGCAATACAGCCCCAATGGCAACGCAATATAGCTGGTATTGAAGCTTAATTTAGGCTCTATTACAATGCCATTCAGGCCCTATTGCAACACCATTAAGCCTCTTTTGCCACCACAGTAAGAATACATCGTCAAACACCTGATTATCAATACGTTGCAATTTATCGAAAGATGTATAGTCAGGCATATTTATGGGGGTTACACTATTTATCGACTCGTGAGGTTAGGAAAGTCTCCTTATGTGGACATCAACCTTGCTAAGCACAGCCAAACATGGGATATGAAATCATCTGTTCGGTGAGATAATAGATGGAAATTCAGAAACATAAAAAAGGCAAAACCAAATAAAAGGAAGCCTAAAAAATCAGAGCGATGATGAGCTTTAGAAATATTATGATTACTTTTGCCTAAAATAGGAACAGGAAAAGATATGAACCACAAAATCTTGGCATTCACTATGACCGCAATGCTTTCTCTGACAGCTTTTTCGGGCATAGCGCAAGACAATTCCAAAGCTATCCAACAGTCCACACAGACCGTCCAGAATGGGGGCAATCCCTCATCCAATTCCGAAATGACCAAGGAAAGTCGATCTGCCAAAGCTACTGCCCAAAGCCCATCCTCTGACGATATGCTCGATGACGCAGGAGAAGAGAATGAGGCCACCATGGCCGATATGGAGAAGCAGGAGCAAAGCGGTGACAGCGGCATTCACCAGGTACTGAAGACCAAATTTATTGAAGGCAACGCGGGATTCATGTCACTCGTCGCGCTGGCTCTCATCCTTGGACTCGCTTTTTGCATTGAGCGCATCATCTACCTGAGCCTGTCAGAAATCAATGCGAAGAAGTTTATGAACGACATTTCTGACCACATCACGCACGGAGACATTGAAGGCGCAAGAAAACTAAGCCTTGACACTCGAGGGCCGGTGGCTTCTTTGTGCGCACAAGGACTGGAGCGCATCGACAACACAATAGAGGACATTGAGCGGGGCGTAACCAGCTATGGCGAAGTTCAAGCGGCCAATCTGGAGAAAGGTTGCTCTTGGATAACCCTTTTCATTGCCATGGCACCGTCATTGGGTTTCCTTGGCACTGTCATTGGTATGGTCATGGCATTTGACCAAATCCAGCAAGCGGGCGACATCAGCCCGACGATCGTCGCGGCAGGCATGAAAGTGGCACTGATAACTACCATCTTTGGAATCATCGTGGCCTTGATCCTGCAAGTATTCTACAATTTCATTCTCTCAAAGATAGAGCATATCACCTCACAGATGGAAGAGTCAGTCATCACACTCCTCGATGCCATTATGGCATACAAACAGAAAGGTGCATAAAAGCAATATGACAGATTCAACAAAGGACAAGATACAATTCAGGCGCAGGTCCTCAGAACGCGTCTCCCAGCGCATTCTCTACGGGATGGTGGGATGCACGTTGGTAGTGTTTGCCGTCTTCTTCCTCATTGGTTACGACACGCCCTACTGGAAGAACGAAAGCATGAATGCCCCAATGCTCACAGACCTTGTGATGGGAGAGGTATATGTAATGGTGGGCTTAACCACTATAATGGCCATAGCCGCAGCTATCCATTCCGCCAAGATGCGCCGAGAATCAGCTGCCGTTATCAACCGCATACCAGCACGAAGGATTTCCCTGTCCGTCAGTCTTCTTACCATCGTTGTTATTGTGTGTGGTTTTCTGTTGTCCTCCACTGACCCAATGACTATCAATGGAGAGAAGTATACCAGCTGGTGGGGACTGAAAATATCAGGAACACTGATTACAACGGCAACAGTCATGCTCCTCGCCGCCATAGGCGCATCACTCTTCGGGGCAACGCGATATCACAGGAAAGGTCATCAGAAAGGTTAAACCATGTTGTTTCAAAAGAAAAAACGAAGTGTTCCACAACTCAATGCGAGTTCCACTGCGGACATATCTTTCGTTCTGCTCATCCTGTTTCTCGTCACCACCTCGATGAACGTGGACAAGGGAATCAGCCGCAAACTGCCGCCTATCTCTCCTGAGAAGGAGCAACAGAAGCCACAGAAGATAGACAAGAGTCGCATCATGACCTTACACATTGACACCCGTAACAACCTGACATGTAATGGACACACCACCAACATAGGCAGTTTGAAGCAAAAGATTGTCGACTTTGTGACTGTCGCTGGGCCACAGCAGCACGTTATCCGACTGGACGCCGACCCTGCCTCCACATACGATATGTACTTTCAGACCCAAAATGAAATTGCCAACGCCTACCTTGAACTGCGCAACCAGGAGGCCAAGCAACGCTACGGAAAATCATTGGCTGACTGTAACGAAGAAGAGAAAAACGAAATTAATACGGCCTTCCCACAGAGACTGGCCGAGGTCTATCACGAGAAGAAAGTACCATGAGCATCATCCGACACAGAAGCCATGAAGTGCCGGGGCTGAACACTGCCTCGCTGCCAGACCTCATATTCTCTATCATCTTCTTCTTCATGATAGTCACCCACATGAGAAAGGTGAACCTTAAAGTGAACTACAAAGCTCCGCAAGGCACAGAGTTGACTAATTTGGTCAGAAAAACCAACACGACGTATATATTTATAGGCCGCCCGATTGGAGACAAGCGGACAGACAATGGTTATAATATGTACATACAAGTCAATGATAAGGTAATGGGGGTTGATGATTTGAGTTTGTTTCTCCAAAAAGAACGCCGTCAGGCCCGGAAGAATGGTGAGGAAAAACAGATTACCATCTGCCTCAAGGCGGATCGTAACGCACCCATGAGCGTCATTGAGAGGGTGAAATTGGCACTCCGTGAAGCCAACATGTTGAATATAACCTACTACGCAACAGAAAAGAACACCAATCTTCATTCAGCCAATTAGCTGTGGTTGAAACCATCTACAATGGCCTTGGTGGGATAAGTAGCGTTCAAAGTGAAATGGTTTTCTGTTGCATTCGTGCATACATTGTTGGGGCAAAAGACCCATTCCATTCTGTTTACAACCTGCATACCTTTTTAGTGTTTTTAAAAGGTAAAAACATTCACATACCTACAATTTTTGCTATCAGATCATTTCTCATTTTCAGGCTCGCAAATACTTTTGTTTATTGGGGCTTCTACGTTACTTAGAAAAGTTTCTCATGTACCTTGTATAACGTGAGTAAAAGACTGCTAAAAACACGAATTTTCACCTCTAACTGCCATTCGAAGGTGTACCTACTGTAATAATCGCACAAAAAGAAGATTTTTACAAATAAAAAATACAAATCAGTTGCTAAAATGAAAGATTTGTTGTAACTTTGCGCCAAATATAATACTATCAATATGGCATATAGAAGTTTAGACAGACTCGACCGCAAGATTCTCGGTCTTATAGCTGAAGATGCGCGCATTCCTTTTCTGGAGGTAGCACGTGCTTGCAACGTAAGTGGTGCAGCTATACACCAGCGCATACAGAAACTCACCAGTTTGGGTATCCTCTTAGGTTCACAGTTCCTCATTGACCCAGAAAAAATAGGATATGAGACGTGTGCCTATATCGGCCTTTATCTGAAAAATCCTGAAGATTTTGACCGTGTGGTTGAAGAGCTGAAAAAGATTCCCGAGGTTGTGGAGTGCCACATTACTACGGGCGATTACGACTTGTTCATCAAGATTTTTGCGCGCAACAACCATCACATGATGGACATTATCCACGACAAGCTCCAGCCGCTGGGCCTTTCGCGCAGCAAGAGCTTGATATCGTTTAAGACTGTCATCGACCGTCCGCTGCCCATCGAAGAGGTTCCCACAATCCCCCAAGACAACGACATGATGAGGGGATAAAGGACAATGAGGCTGGCTGGTGAGACAACACAACTATAATTGCTCATCCGGCAAGCTCATTTTAACATCTTTTCTTTGGACATAAAAGCAAAGGCCAACTGATCAACAGCTGGCCTTTGCTTTTATGATTATGTCAAAAGAAACTCAGTCACCACCCCACAAGTTCTTATCGTTCCAATCGTACATCTTCTCAGACTGACGCTCATTTACTACGTCAAAATTGTCTATAGTCTCTTTCGTATTGCCATGCATTACACTGGCCTGTGTCAATCCACCATTACAAATGTCATTGTTGAGCGCAATGACCGTCACCTCGGGACGTATATACTTTTTCATTACTAATTTTTGCATCATTTATTCCATTTCATCATTTCACCACCATCTTTCGCCCGCTAACGATATAAATGCCCTTTGGCAATCCGTCAGCACTCATGCCCTCTCGCACTTTCTGGCCATCGAGATTGTAAACACCATCGATATTCTTGTATCTTGAGGTAAAAAGTCCTGGTTGGCTGTTGAGGTCGTCAATGCTTGTCACGTCATCTTCCACACCATCGATAGACAGTTTAATCTGTGATGCCTCCATATTGCCTTGGCCTTTCACCTCAAACCAGCAACGGAATGCCTTCAGACCATACTGTTTGTTGGAAGGCACTTGCACGAGTTTTCCTTCCAGCATAACATAGTCTCCACTCAACTTATCGCGCCCTTCGAGTATGCCATTATCGTTATAAGTTTTGGCCAGCGTGCCGTAGCAAGTCCAATCGCCATCCGCTGCACCCGTAGAAAACGAAGTTTGCGAAATCCAGTTGGGAACCTGTGCTTCGAGATCGACGTACTTTGTCATCTTATCCCTATTAAGAGTTACCATAGCTATGGTATAATGGTTAGCAGGAATCGTCAGCGAAAATCGGTCATCCTCTATTTGGCTCTCGCCAGAACAATCTGAATTAAGCCAGTAAGCATTGCTCGTTTCCTCCTTGCTTCCATCCATAAAGCGCGTATGAAAGCGGTCTGCGGTGTAGCTTGGGCCAGTGCAATCCATGATACTCGTAGGCTTGATGATATAGGGCTCAAATGCCGTCACCATGGGGTCGCTATCCTCTGTGGGTTCCACGGTGACAAATTTCACCACACTTCCATCGATGGCATCGAGCTTTGCCACCTTGACATTATCGCCAAAAGTGCGTTTCATCTGTCCGAAATTCAGGTCAACGGGCAAGATAAGGGTATTCCATTTCCCCTCTTTGAACGTGCGATTGAGGTGCAATACGCTGTTCTTATAAGTGTCGACACTCTTCGAAAGGTAGAGCAGACTGGTCTGATTTTCATCAAGAATCAGCTCTGGGTTACGGCGAGGACCAGCGTAGAACAGCTTGAAATTATCAAAAGCCGTCACGTCTCCATCTTGCAAAGCACAATCGTCGCCGACATAGATACCCACACGCAGGGTTACAGGGTGGCTGGCATCAATAGTGCCCAAGTCTTTTTCGTCCAAGCATATTTGCACTTGATTTTCATATTGTCCCTTGAAGAACGCCTTTCCGGCACCCGTTCCTTGGGCATCATCGCCCATCAAGGCCTCGGCATCTGCAACAGAAAGAGTATTGAGCGTGGCAGTGCTATTGAGGGTTTGGCTTAAATTACCATCTTGGACCACCGCCATCATCAGGCGTCCTGCACATCTATTGGCATTGGTTACCTGCGTAGAGAAGCCATTGCAGCGCAGCAGATACCATCCCGCCTTGTGCACTTGTATATCCTGATAGAGGTAAAAGTTTTTCGAATTGCGAGCATAACAATAGAAGTACTTGCCGTATGGCCTTTGATGTTGGGTGTTAGGCTTCTCATTACCCTTCTCCCCCCACTGGTTGCCGTTACCGCCTCGCTTGTCATAATTTCTAAACATCACGTTGTCTCCGAAATAAATATTCGCATCGCCCGACTTTGCCCAGTTCGTCATGTCTGTGTCATTCACGCAGAATCCCGCAGCCTTCATGAGGAAAGAGAAATCGATGACCGACTCCATATCGGCTGGATTCGCCTTAGCCAATTGGTAGTATTCGTCATGAGAGATGAGCTTCCATTCTTGATTTTTGTAATTTTCGCTTTCCTTCGCCCTCTTCGTGCTCTCTATATTACAGTCACGGGCTTCATTATCTGGATAGGCCGTAACATAATATATGGAGCTATTTGATTCCCGCTTCATCCCGACATAATAGACCTTATTGTTTGCAGCATAGTCTGGAGCCTGCTCAAACAGGATTTGTGCCCTATTTGACAAATCGCCACTTCCGCCACGATCCAAATAAAATTCAGAACTTCCTCCAGGAGCAAACCCAAGGTGTGTACCAGTTCCAGAGCCTGCAATGCGGTTGTTAATCCAAAAGTAATTGCCACTTCCATTCTCCGTTTCCAACCATAAAGCGTGAGGTGTAAGGTCGAGTGCGGCATGGGTTCCCCAATCGCCACCAAGGGAAAGGAAGCGTTTGGCACCGACATTGTAGAGATAAAAAACTTTGCTTCCATCTGTTGGACAGACACTGTTGTAAGCTCCAGCAACGTGTTCAGCAGTAGGCTCTATTCCTACGATGTCATCAATGCCATTAGGAATGCCTGTTGTTTGGGCACTAACCAGTGCGACACCCATCACAAGCTGCAACAAAACCGTCATGACAGACCGCGGAAATGAACCGCTCATAAAAACACAAAACATTTTCTTAAAATAAAGTTGTATCATAAACTAATTATATAATAATTGGTTACTATTCTCTTGGGCATGACTTCCTTATCCCTTCAATGACACACAGAAAGGAGGGAATAAATGTTTTTCGGTTCACACCCATTTATTCCAATGAAAGTTCGAAAAAGTTTTCTCAAATAGTAGCGCAGATTGGATATCTCCGCAGGAGGTCTCGTCCTTTATGAGAAAACAGGAAAGCCCTACCGCCTTTCCATGTATTGCATACGATTTTTCCCCCCCCCACACATAGATTGGGACGGGAGCTTGCGGTTGGAGAAACTCATTAAGATTGCTCTTGGAAAGGAGCAAGCTTCCTCTTGAATTTGCAAGACCGTAAGTATTATAACACATCGCCTTTATCATGAATTACCGTAAAACGGGCGCAAAGGTAATAACATTTACAGAGATGAGCAAGAAAAGACCTCAGTTTTTGCAATTATTCCATTCTTGAAAGCAAGTTATTGGTAGTCTGAATTATTACTGTCCGCAAAACTTTGAAGTTCCACCTCAAAAAACATCTCGCTTTTCTCCGACTCCATTTTCAAGGGTGTGGGACGGCATCCCAAGCTCGGCAAAAAGAAAGGCGGGATAAACTTGATGTTTTCCATATTTTCGCCCATTGTCAATATTTCTATGCGTGAAACTATAGCTATGTAGTCATCCTACAGAATACCACATACAGTGCAGCGGCCACCAAGACAACGAATAAAGCGGCGACACAAAACATCACCACGACTTTTCGGGTGAGCGTGGCAGAAGAATTTGGCATAGCCTTCATCGACTCTTTGTGGAAAACGGTTGGAGCTGGCTCATTACTCTGCCTATTGTCAAGAGGTGTGGCTACGGTCGCAATTTCCCCACAATAAGGACAACGAGAGCGAACCATTTCTCCAGGACGTGCATCCACTACATAAAGCTGGTGGCAATGCTGGCAAGTGACTTGGTATTGCATTTTTCGTTTAACGTTTAATTTATCTATCCTTCGACACAAGGGAACAATTCATCGTAAGTACATGCTTTCACCCGTTTCATCGGGAAAAGGCAGAAAGCCCTCCACCCATTTCGGTTTTGAAACGGTCTCTGCTTCTCTCTGAGGATTGGAGACTGAAAGTCCCATGAGTCTCACAGGACGTGTTTTGTATTCCGTCTGACGGAGCAATCGTTTGGCAAGCGGCAATATATCATCCTTTGTCAAAAGAGCCGCTGACTGCGTCAGGCTGCGCGTCACTTGGGTCATGTCGCCCCATTTCATCTTCAACGTAAGCGTATAGCCGAGGAAGTGGCTCTTGACGATACGCTGCTCCAGCTCCAGCACAAGATGGTAAAGCTCAATAAGGACTGCCGAGGACAAAAGAAGATCTTCAAGGAAAGTATGCTCACATCCCACCGACTTGCGATCACGTCCAGTCACTACAGGGCGCTGGTCTATGCCGCGAGCAAAGTCGTAATAAATATCACCCGCCTTACCAAACACCTGAACCAGATGCTGCTGGGAAACTCTGCGCAGTTGCTCTCCCGTAAAGATGCCCATGTGGTGCATCCTTGCCGCCGTCTTTGGCCCTACACCCCAAAATTTCTCTATGCGAAGACCGTCTATGAATTCTTGAGCCTTTGCAGGATGGATGACGACGAGACCGTCTGGCTTTCGCCAATCGGACGCTACCTTGGCCAAAAACTTATTGTAGCTCACCCCGGCGGATGCCGTCAGCCCAGTGGTCTCACCAATGCGTCGTTTAATTTCTTTAGCCACATCTGTTGCCAACCCTATTCCTTGGCGATTCTCCGTCACATCGAGAAAAGCCTCATCGATAGATAGAGGTTCCACCAAGTCGGTATAGTCGAGAAAGATCTCATGAATCTGCCTTGATATTTCCTTATAGCGTTTGAAGTGCGGAGGAATGATCTTCAACTGTGGACACCGGCGCTTTGCCGTAGCAATGGCCATTGCAGAATGAATCCCATACCGCCGCGCCTCATAGCTGGCCGTAGAAACCACGCCACGAGGCTCGTCTAAACCTACTGCCACTGGCAGCCCGCACAAGGAGGGGTCGTCGTGTTGCTCCACGGAGGCGTAAAACGCATCCATGTCAATATGGATTATTTTTCGCTGCGACATCTCGAAGGACAAAGTTATCAAAAAAATGTGAGACTAAAGAAAATCGCAGGAAAACTACAATTTCAAGTTCAATTCTGGCTCTTTTATTCTCAATGCAGCTCTTTTGCACCATTCATCCTACTCATTTCTTTGTAGTTTGTAGGGAAAGTCTTATCTTTGCAAAGAGATAAGCTGTAACTCGGTAATATGAGAAAAGCTCTCATTGCACTCGTAGGCATTGTATTTACACAAGATGCTATGCTCGGCAGTACGAACTAACTACCTTGTACTTGCTTAGTACAGCCTCTGCAAGTCTTGCTATGTGCGCAGCGTCAAACAAAAGTCGATATAATATGTTAGGTACAACAGAAATTATTGTCATTGCTTTGATAGTCTTGTTGCTCTTCGGCGGCAAGCGTATACCTGAACTGATGAAAGGGTTGGGCCAAGGGGTAAAGAGCTTCAAGGACAGCATGAACGGCATAGAGGAGCAAAAGGACGCGAAGAAGGCTGGCAAGGATGAACCGAGGCAATGAGCCTAAGAAGCAAACATTCTGGGAACATCTTGACATATTGCGGGGAGACCTGCTGCGTGTCATCGGGCTGGTAGCCGCCTGCAGCCTTGCAGCCTTCTGCCTAAAGAGCCAACTCTTCAAGATAGTGCTCGCTCCTTGTAGTTCCAGTTTCATCAGTTACAGACTACTCAAGGCTGAGCCGTTTACCATTCGGCTCATCAACGTAGGGCTGACGGAGCAGTTTGCCGTCCACGTCAAGACGGCACTTGCCGCTGGAATTTACGCAGCATCTCCTTATGTCATCTACCTGCTCTACCAGTTTGTCGCGCCAGCCCTCTATCAGCGGGAGCGACACTACGCTTCGCGAATAGTCTGCTCGGGCTATCTGATGTTCATTCTCGGCTCAATAATCAACTATTTCCTCGTTTTTCCACTCACTGTACGGTTTCTCGGCACCTACCAAGTGAGCGATGCCGTAAGCAACTTGCTGTCGCTCCAGTCATATATTGACACGCTACTTACGATGTCTGTCGTCTTTGGCATCATCTTTGAGATACCTGTCTTGAGCTGGATTCTGTCCCTTTCAGGACTACTCCGACCCGAGTGGATGATACGTTACCGCCGCCATGCCATTGTGGCCATCGTTGTCATTGCTGCCGTTATCACCCCTACGGGAGACGCATTCACCCTGCTTATGGTTTCGCTTCCCATTTGGCTGCTCTATGAAGTGAGCGTGTACATCGTCAAAGTTTCCTACAAACGCAAAACATAAAAATAAGATAATGAAGCTAAGGAAAATAAGAATTACCCTCGCCATGGTGTTCTTTATTGGCACCACGTTGTTATTTCTCGACTTCACGGGAACACTGCGTCACTGGATAGGCTGGATGGCGAAGGTGCAATTTCTGCCTGCCGTACTCGCCTTGTATGCCCTTGTCGTCGTCGGCTTGCTACTGCTAACACTTCTTTTCGGGCGCATCTACTGCTCCATCATCTGCCCATTGGGAGTCTTTCAGGACTTTGCGGCACGCCTCGGACGCATGGGCAAACGGCACAGTTATGGTTATTCCCCAGAGAAACGACTGTTGCGCTATACCATTCTTGTCGTTTTTATTGCCGCGTTGGTAGCTGGAATCCCAGCCATCTATACACTATTGGCACCTTATGGCAGCTACGGACGCATGGCACAAAGCCTTTTCCAGCCAGTTTATGAATTGGTCAACAATCTTCTGGCAGCTGGTGCGGAACGTGCAGACAGTTATGCCTTCTACTCAACCGACATCTGGATGCGGAGCAGTCTCACGTTTTCTGTTGCCCTTATCACCTTTTTCCTTGTCGGTTTTCTGGCATGGCGCAATGGCCGGACATATTGCAACACGATTTGTCCAGTGGGCACATTCCTTAGTTTATTTGCACGCTACTCGTGGTTCAAGGTGGTTTTCAATCCCGAAAAGTGCCGCCAGTGCAGTGCGTGCAGCAAAAGTTGCAAGGCTGCGGCTATCAATTTCAAACAGATGACGGTGGATTACAGCCGCTGCGTGGCGTGCGGAAACTGCCTCGAACAATGCAATTTTGAAGCACTCCACTATGTGGGACGCGGACTGGAAAGAAAATGGAAGGCCGCACAGAAAGAACCACAACCACGACATGACACCAAAGAAAAGGACACGCTGCAACACGCTGAGCATCCTGACACTTCCCGCCGCCACTTTCTTCTGGCGGCCGCCATGGCCACGACTGCCAGCATAATGGCTCAGAAAGAAAAGAAAGTGGATGGTGGATTGGCGCCAATCATCGGTAAAGAAGCCCCGAAACGCAAGACACCACTGACACCACCAGGCTCACAAAGTGCAAGGAACATGGCACAACACTGCGTGGCCTGCCAGCTTTGCGTGGCTGAATGTCCTAATGGCGTGCTGCGTCCATCGACTCATTTAGACACACTGATGCAGCCAACGATGAGCTATGAACGTGGTTTCTGTCGTCCTGAGTGCAGCCGTTGCTCCAGAGTTTGTCCAACAGGAGCCATCCACCGTGTATCGCGGGCAGAAAAGTCTGCCATCCATATCGGCCACGCCGTGTGGGTGAAATCCAACTGTGTGCCTGTGACAAAGGGGGATGAGTGCGGCAACTGTGCCCGCCACTGCCCCGCAGGGGCCATTACTATGGTGCCTTATGAAACCCCAAATGGAGAAGTAATGGTGCCTGCAGTAGATGAGTCGCATTGCATCGGGTGCGGCGCATGCGAGTATTTATGCCCTTCGCGGCCTTTCCCTGCCATCTATGTGGAAGGACACGAGGTGCATCGGGTGGAATAACGAACCGTAAATCAGAAACATCATGACAGAAAAGATAACGAGAAGGAGCTTCCTGAAGCGCTTAGGAGCGGGTTCGGCTGCTGTGATTGCGGCCTCGTCGGTCGTGTCCTGCAATGAAAAGACTGGCAACCGGCAGCAGGACAATCCGCCTGTGGGAAGGATGACGTACCGTTCCAACACTTCGACCAAGGACAGAGTGAGTCTGCTGGGATACGGCATGATGCGGCTTCCTACAATCGGCCAGAACGACGCAAATAGTGGAAAACAGCAAGAAGGTGACGGGAAAATCGACCAAGAGATGGTCAATAGACAGGTGGATTACGCTTTGGCGCATGGAGTGAACTACTTCGACACGTCACCTGTCTATGGGGAGGGACTGTCGGAACGGGCTACTGGCATCGCTTTGAAACGTCATGACCGTAGGAAACACTTCATCGCCACGAAGATGTCCAACATGGACTCCTACACCAGGGAAGACTCTATCGCTATGTTCAACAACTCCCTCAAAGAGCTACAAACCAACTACATAGACTATTACCTGCTCCATGTCATCGGCATAGCCGACGATAATCATGACCCGATGGAGATGTTCAATGCCCGTTTTATCGACAACGGCATCCTTGACTTCCTGCTCGATATGAAGCGCAAAGGGACAATTCGCAATCTCGGATTTTCCTTCCATGGAGACCAAACGGTGTTCGACCATGCACTTAAGATGCACGATGAGAGGCGCATTTCTTGGGATTTTGCCCAGATAGAAATGAATTATCTCGACTGGAACTGGGCTGATGAAATCAATGACTCCAACGTTGATGCGAAGTATCTCTACCACGAATTGACAAAAAGAAAGATTCCTGTGGTCATAATGGAACCACTGCTGGGAGGCCGGCTGGCCAAATTGCCACAGCCTATGGTAGCCAAGCTCAAGGCCAAAGACCCTGAACGGAGCGTAGCCTCATGGGCTTTCCGCTACGTGGGTAGCTACCCTGGAGTTCTTACGGTGCTGAGTGGCATGACCTATATGGAACACCTTAAGGACAACCTGCGCTCGTTTTGTCCGTTTAAACCTCTGGACAAAAAAACGCTGGAGTGGCTCGATGGTCCTTTTGCCAAAGAGCTGATGGGCTATCGGTCTATCCCTTGCACTGGCTGCAAATACTGTATGCCTTGCCCTTATGGGCTCGACATTCCAGGAATTTTCGCCCATTACAACCGCTTACTGTTGGAAGGCCGTGTGATAGAGAACGCCAAAGACCCCAAATACCGCGAGGCACGCCGTGAGTATCTCATCAGTTATGACCGCTCGGTGCCTCGTGTGCGACAGGCAGACCATTGTATCGGATGCGGAAACTGCCTCGCCTCTTGCCCACAAAGCATCATGATTCCCGATGAAATGCACCGCATCGCCGACTTCGTGGAGCTGCTAAAACAGCATGGTTAGCCCCTACATATTCCGCTATGCCTTCAACATTTATGTTTCATCCTGGACCAAAGAAACAGCTACCTGGGACAAAATCAAATAACCGATTTTGGCTAAAGTCTAAGCGAAGGGAAAGCGGCACGCAGTCCAGATGACTCGCGCCACTTTTCCTGCTGTTATTTCACTACTTGTAAGAGATACATGTCTACCTTTGAAGCATCTTTCTTACACTACCATCCGAGAATTTCACGATTACCAGCCCTTGCGCATTGCCATCAGCCATTCTGCCGTCGATGGTATATCGCCCCACTTCGCGAGCCGCTACTGGCGCAGAGGGCATCCCTATACCCAACGTAGCATCCACCATCTGGTATTCGGAACGCTCCGAGCGAATCAATTCGCCCGAAGAGTCCTGCCGCACAGCGGTCACCCCAAAGGCATAAGAGTGGTCGTCAGCAGAAGCGTCAAGTCCTTCAACGGCATATTCCAATATGCCGTGGTCAAGAATTGCTGACGTACTCAACCTTTCAAAGACATTGTCACTTGCTTTCAAATCTTGCGTTATCTTAATATCATCTATGATGAATGGATAATGATTCTCCGTGGTGAACACGACGATGTCGTCCAATTGCCCACCTGCAACGTTAGTATCAAACACCCGCCACTCATCGGGACTCAAATCACAACGCACTCCTTGACCGCTTTTCCGGCTATAGACCAAGAGGACATCGCTCTGAAGCATTGAACGTGCAGTCACTTTGACATGATACATGCCATTATTATTGGAAAGGGTCAGCTCGGGAGTGAGCAGCTCGCCACTGATATTGTATTCCGTAAGTCCTGTACCCACGAAACAACCATCGGCATACCCTCCCCACAGGCACTGCCAACCATTACGATACACCATATCCATGCCCAATTTCTTGTAGTTTGAATTTTGAAAAGCAAACGGCTTCTCGATTCCCACACCAGTATTGGCAATTTTGGAAAAGTCCTCACCAATCACGACATAACCCGCCCTATCTTCTGACGCAGTGAACACGTCAAAATGTGAGACTTCATATCCCATAGCCTTGGCGACAGGCTTCCAATGGGCTATAAAACTGTTTTCTGTTACATCCGTAGCCGCTTCCACGGCGGGAGCGGGTAGTCCATAAGCCATCATGGGTGCTGACGATGGTGAAGTGTAACTTTCATTGCAAGCCTTGACGGTGTAGCTGTAGTCCGTCAATGCGTCCAACCCTGTCACGGTATAGTAGGTATTGTCAATACGTAGATCTCTGATGTCATGGACAGTAGTGGAAGATAGCTTGGTCCCCCAGCAAAAATCGGTCAGTCCAAAGGCACAGCCGTCGGGCAATCCCGACAAACGGAAACGCACAGTCTGGCATTTATACTTGTCTTGCACCATGAAGCGACCCCAGTCAATCTCATGTACCAATTGATTTCCATATTCTGCAGCATCAACTTGGATGGTAGTGAAGTCGGTCCAACTGACCCCATTCCACAATTCCACATGAATCTCCGTACCCCACAGGTCTTCGGGGTTCTTCGGCAAATTGCATTCTATAATGGAAAACGTAAGCGATGTGAGTCTGCCTCCATTATCCGGCATCGTGATTACATCGCCGTTTTTGAAGACCAAAGCCGATGGCACACCTTCCGCTGCATTTTCATACAGCTCTGGAGCCTCGCCTGAGCCCGACTTGTACGTCCACCCTTCAGGAAGCTGCCCAGTGGTGAGTGATGAGAAATCCTCTGTGTAGTGACGTTCCTCTGTCACGGTATTTGACTCGTTATGGAACAGGGAAAACAGATAGTGAGTGGCACTTTCCACCGGTGACCAGTGTGCAGTGAAGCCTTCTCGAGTATAGTCCGTGGCCGGATACGTGGTGGGTGCGGACAGTGTCTGAGCACGTGAGACGGACACATCGTCAATAAGCACCTGATCATTGGTGAAGAAAGCCACGAACATACGATTGCTTCCTGCATAAGCCGTGTTGTTGAACTCATAGGTGAACTCACGCCACTCGCTCTTTGTCGTGACGAAATTCTCATAGTACCTCGTCTGGTTATACTGGTTGGCAGCATCCTCCCACAAGCCGATGTTAACTCTCGCATTGTCTTGTCGATTACCTGGGAGCGTCTTGGCACGCACTTTCACGATATAAGCCCCATCATAACAACCAGTTGCCGTATTGAGCTGCGCGCCATAATTGTCTGGGTTAATCAACGCACATGCCCCACCCGCTTGATGGATGCCGTAGCCGGTCCATCCCGTATGGTGAAAATAGCGTGATGGTATCGACCCATCTGTATTATTAATCACGCTGGAAGGCGTTTCCTCGCTGCCTTCCATGAAGAGGCTGAAATCCTCAGAGACAGCCTGGACGCTTTGGGCAATGGAGGCTATTGGACGACCAACAGCCATCGTCAGTATGAACACGACTGTCTTTAATGCTTTCTTCATATTAAATATCATAAAAGTTTAAAGTAGATAAAACTTTCTATTTAGCCCAAATTGATCATTAGTTTTCTTCCAAGGTTGCCTTTTATTTCGAGCTGATAGCAAACGAACTGTTGAAGGCATTGTGGAATATGTTGAAACACTTACAGCGGTACAATGCCGAGATAAAAGGTAACAAGGAACGGGAAATTGGATACCCATCCCATATTATTGCCGCTTTCGGTCTAATATACAATTTGAGTTGACTGGACAGACACTGTAGATTCTACCATGTGGAGTAGAAAGAAAAAATGTTTCCCACCACAAAAATCCGAAGCAGGAAACATTTCTAAAATTTCTCTCTACAACAATTTTAATTAGTCCTCATCCTTCACAGCTGCCTCATGCTCGGCTATGAGCTTCTGCTGGATGTCGTTCGGCACAAGTTCATAGCTGGCAAATTTCGTGGAGAAGCTGGCACGACCTCCGGTAAGAGAGCTTAATGCGATGCTGTAATTGGCCAACTCCTTCAAAGGAATCTTTGCCTGCAACTTCTGATAACCAGCCTCGCTGTCCATCCCCATAATCATGGCACGGCGTCCCTGCAAGTCGCTCATCACGTCTCCCATGTAGTCGGCAGGCACATAAACCTCCAAGTCGTAGATAGGCTCCAGAATCTTTGGACCAGCCTGTTTGAACGCATCGGAGAAAGCGTGACGAGCAGCGAGCATGAAGGACAACTCATTGCTGTCAACAGGGTGCATCTTGCCGTCATAGACAATCACTCGCACATCGCGGGCATAGCTTCCTGTAAGCGGTCCATGCTCCATACAGTCCATAATGCCCTTCAGAATGGCGGGCATGAAGCGTGCGTCGATGGCACCACCTACCACAGAGTTGATAAATACGAGCTTGCCGCCCCACTCCAGGTCCACTTCCTCACGTCCCTTGATGTTCATCTTAAACTCTTGACCATTGATGTTGTATGATGTCGGGTCAGGCATACCCTCTGCATACGGCTCGACAATCAAGTGGACTTCACCAAACTGTCCTGCCCCACCCGACTGTTTCTTATGCCTATAGTCGGCACGGGCGAGCTTCGTAATTGTCTCGCGATACGGCACACGGGGCTCTTCAAATTTCACGGCAATCTTCTCGTTGTTCTCCATACGCCACTTCAATGTGCGCAGATGAAACTCTCCCTGACCGTGAACGATGGTCTGACCCAACTCCTTACTTTGCTCCACGACCCAGGTCGGATCTTCCTGCCGCATCTTGAGCAGAGCTGCCATCATCTTCTCCGTGTCGGCCTCGTTAACGGCTTTGATGGCACGGGAGTATTTAGAATTGGGATATTTGATGAAGTCAAAGCGCTCTTCAGTACCCTTTCCGTTGAGGGTGTTGCCCGTCTTTACATCTTTCAGCTTCACAGTGCAGCCTAAGTCACCCGCATTTAGTTGGTCTACGGCAATGCGATTGGCTCCTGCACAAGCAAAAATCTGTCCGATTCGCTCCTTGCTACCACGGTCGGCGTTGGTCAGGTCGTCACCAGGCTTGACCGAACCGCTCATCACCTTGAAGTAGCACACCTCGCCGATATGTGGTTCCACACCCGTCTTGAAGAAATAGATGCTCTCCGGACCATTGGAATCGGGCGCTACTTCCTCACCGCGCGTGTTGTGTGCCTTCGGCATATCGCTCACAAACGGCACGACGTTGCCCAAAAATTCCATCAAGCGCTGCACACCCATGTCCTTGTGCGCATCGACACAAAACACGGGGAAGATGCTTCGCGTAACCAGTCCCTTGCGGATTCCTTCGCGCATTTCGTCCTCCGTGAGTGTCTCCTCCTCAAAGAACTTCTCCATCAAGGCTTCGTCATTCTCTGCAGCCGCCTCAACGAGTGCCTTGTGCAACTCCATGGCCTTCTCCATCTCCTCTTCGGGAATGTCCTCTCGCTTCGGCGCACCGCCATCGGGTCCCCAAGAGAGTTTCTTCATAATCAACACATCGATGATTTCATGGAAGTCTGGACCCGTCTGTACGGGATATTGAATCTGCACACACTTCTGACCATAGATTTCTTTCATGTTCTGTACGAGATGGTCAAAGTCGCATTTCTCGCTGTCTAACTGGTTGACCAGGAAAATAACCGGCTTGTGCAACTTCTCTGTATAGCGGAAGTTGTTCTGCGTACCCACCTCCGGGCCATATTGCCCATTGATGAGTATGACGGCCTGATCGGTCACATTAAGCGCAGTAATCACACCACCCACAAAGTCGTCACTGCCCGGGCAATCTATGATATTGAGTTTTTTACCATTCCACTCCACATGGAATACGGTGGGAAACACCGAATAGCCGTACTCCTGCTCCACAGGGAAATAGTCGCTTACCGTGTTCTTGGCCTCCACGGTGCCACGGCGCTTGATGATACCAGCTTCGAAAAGCATACTCTCGGCAAGTGTGGTCTTGCCGCTACCCGCACTGCCAATCAAGGCAATGTTTTTGATCTCATTTGTCTGATATACTTTCATATCGGATAGGTTTAAGCGATTAGTAATTTCGTTTTTGATTACTTGGGTAATTGAAAGGTGACAGACGCAGCTGTCTTTTCGCCCACTAAATTAGGCTTTTTTTTTGAAAATGCCAAATGATGACCCAACAACTTCACCGTATTTTAAAATTAATTAGTACTTTTGTAAGCAAAATGACAGGATTATACATACACATACCATTTTGTGCCAGCCGTTGCATCTATTGCGGCTTTTACTCCACCACTCTCCCATCCAAACGTGATGCCTATGTCGATGCGCTCTGCCATGAGATGGAACTGCGCACCGAAGAGTGTGAGAAAGATGACAGCGTGAGCACCATATACCTGGGAGGAGGCACGCCGAGCCAGTTGACAACAAGGCAACTGGAGCGGATTTTCTCCTATATATATAAGGTATATGACGCAAGTCCCACCGAAGTGACGATGGAGTGTAACCCCGATGACATTACTCCCAACCTGGCTGAATGGATTAGTCACTCCCCCATCGACCGTATATCATTGGGGGCACAGACGTTTTCTGACCAGCGGTTGCGATTCATCCACCGCAGGCATACCGCTGAAGATGTGCGACAAGCCGTTGACTTGCTGCGTCAAGCGGACATCGGCAACATCTCCATTGACCTCATGTTTGGCTTTCCTGGCGAAACCTTAGCCGACTGGAAGCAGGACATCAACGAGGCGTTGGCGCTGAAAGTGGAGCACATCTCTGCTTACAGTCTGATGTATGAAGAGGGAACCCCACTCCAACAATGGCTCATGGAAGGACGTGTCAAGGAAATAGACGACAACCTCTCACTCCAAATGTATGACTTGTTGGTAGACCGACTCACTACATCGGGCTACCGACATTATGAAATCAGCAACTTTTCCCTGCCTGGAAGGGAAAGCAAACACAACAGCAGCTACTGGCATGATGTGCCCTACATTGGATTGGGTGCTTCCGCCCACTCTTTCGACGGGCAACACCGGTCATGGAACGTGGCTGACATCGAGCGTTACATCGAAGGAATCAACAAGGGTAACCGTCCTTGTACCATAGAGAAACTGTCGCCTGAGACCCACTACGAAGACGTGGTCATGACATCGCTACGCACTGCCGAGGGCATAGACTTGAGTAAAATCCGGCGCGACTTCGGACAACTACGACTTGATTTCTTGCTTTGCGCCGCACGTCAGGACTTGGAACGAGGACTGCTTTGCCTCAGCGACAACCATCTCCGGCTCACGCAAAGCGGCATATACCTCAGCGACGGCATCACAGCACGCCTCTTCGTATAACACCCACGCAACATGAATACAATATTCAACCATCATGATAGAAAAGACTTTTGAAAGGCTTTGGGCAGAAAATCGCCAACGCCTATTGAGCGAGGACGAGGAGTATCAGCGCATCCTCCGCAGCTACCGAAAGCATGGATGGGGCGACTGGCTGATTTTTGCCGCCACCATTGTCTGCTGTGTGGAACTGATGGAGCGAATCGGCATCCGCTCCAAGGTGCTTAGTTTCGGTCTGGCGATAGTGCTGGCGGTTATCTTTTTCATCTTCTACAATTATTTCAAGGCCATCAGAGTGAGTCGCAAAACACTCGAAGAGGTAGAAAATCGCATCAAGGAAGACTACCGCAAGCAGGTGGGAAGGTAGCCTGTCGGTCACAGAAAGGAGAGAAGGCGAGATGCCTTCTCCCGTAAAGACTGGGAGGAACTAAATGTCCAGGTCGGGTGCTTTCTCCGATCCTTGCGCAGCCTCAAACTTCGTCATGCGCTCAAATCCATACATTCCCGCGAGGAGATTGTTCGGAAAACGACGGATGGCGAGGTTGTAGCCCTGCACCGTTTCGTTGAATTTGCGGCGTGCCTCATTGATGCGGTTTTCAGTTCCCTCCTCTTGTATCATGAGCGAGCGGTAGTTTTCGCTGGCCTTCAAGTCCGGATAACGCTCCGAGACAGCGATGAGGCGGGAGAGAGCTTGCGACACTTGACTCTGCGCCTGCTCAAAAGCCTTCATCTTCTCGGGCGTGAGATCCGACGCATCGAGATGTATTTGCGTGGCAGCGTTGCGCGCCTTGGTCACCTGTTCAAAGGTCTCGCGCTCGTGCTTGGCATAAGATTTCACGATTTTCGCCAGTTGTGGCATCATGTCGGCACGGCGTTGATAAGCCGCCTCCACATTGCTCCATGCTGTGGAAGCCTCTTCCTGATGCGACACCATGGAGTTGTAACCGCTGACCAGCCATCCTACAATCATTAAGATGACCACAACGAAAGCTCCCACTTTCATTAACTTTTTTGATTCCATATACTTTTTGGTTGCTTATTATACGTTTGCATTGTAAACTTGACGAGTGGTCCTCCTGGCATACTGCCCACGACAAGGGGAAGGAGAACATTTATTGCTATACTTACCAGTCGCCGCCAGCTCCACCACCGCCAAAACTTCCGCCACCGAAGCTACCTCCGGAGAATCCTCCTCCGCTTCCTCTTCCAAAATCATTGAGGTGTCCCGGATTGCCCCAGACGAAGAAGCTGCCGCCACCGAAGCCGCTGCCTCCACGACCATGGTTGTCCCTACGGCTCAGGAAAATAAGAAGGAGGACAAACAGCCCCACCGTGCCAATCACCAAGAACAAACCCAGCGCACCGCTGTCTTCGTCGTTCTCGGACACTCCCGTTTTCCCGGTCTTAAACTTATTGTAGACTGCCTTGGCAGTAGCGAGTACTGCCTCGCCAGGTTTTCCGCGTTGCATGTTGGCCACAATGCACGCCCTCCCAATGTCATCACACTCCAAATCAGTCAACTCTCCCTCCAGTCCTTCACCTGGAGCGATGAAGTATCGTCGATCCTCTACGGCCACTACGACCACCAGTCCACGGTTGGTCTTCTTGTTGCCCACACCCTGCTGGTTGCCCAAGTCCTGCGCAAAGCGGAACGTGTCGGCATTGCGCACATGCCGGACGATTACAAATACCGACTCCACACCACATTGTTTGTCAAGTCGGTAGAGGTAGCTGTCTATGGAGTCGCGCTCCGCTGGACGGAGAAGTCCATCGGGGTCGCACACATAACGGCGTGCGTCCGTGAGGTGAACCATCGGCACCTCCTTCGCCTCCCATGTCTTCGCACCCAGCACCAAGGCCGAGGAGAGCAGCACCAGAAGCAGAAGGGCTTTTTTTATTCTCATTGTCTTTTCTCTCTGTGGGTGTTTCATCCGTCTATCTGTCGTTACATCTCGTCTGCGCATAGCCCACCAGTTGGTCCGTGCGCCCGCCGATAGGGCGGTAATAGACCAGTGCTTGATAACTGTTTTCTGTCTGGTAATAGCTTCCCTCGGTGGGAAGGAAGGAAGCCCTGCCGGTCTCATCGAGCATCAACAGCTGATAGTTGTAGTAGCCCAACTTCAGGGGAAGGACACATTCGTAGCCACCTGCCTCGGCATGGTATTCCATCTTGTACTGCGGAAGGAAGCGGTCTTGGGTGAAATTGCCGTTCAAATAGACCGCATTCTCGAAAGGATGGGCGCACTGATAGCGGAAATGCACCTGCAGATAGTCGCTTTCGGTATCGGCGGAGCGGTTGTCGGAGTTGCGGATAACGAATGCTCCGTCGGCATCGGGGTCATAGGTGTAGTTAGGACGCGGCTCTCCCGTAAAAGGATACGCATGATATTGCGTGCCATCCCAGCTCATCCGGTCTATGCCCATGGATGCCACGTCGGTCGACAGGATCTCAAACTTGCGGTACTCGTTACCTGCCCAGAAGATATAATCGGCGCAATGACTCCACCGCATCCCGTCAGCCAAGGTGTATTGTGGACGCGCATTCCACCGCGCATCGTCCCATCGCTGGTTCTGGAGCAACACGGTGGTGAGCTGCCGCTGCGGGTCGGTCACCGAATAACCGCCGTAGCTCAGCTCCATCTCCACCTGTTGATGCGACTGATTGATGGTGGCATCGGTGTTGGTCAGCACCCGCAGGCCGATACCCATTTGCTTTTCGGCGGGTTCCGTGACCATGAAGCAGACTCGGGCCACCTCCCGATCATTGTCGTTCTCATCGTAAATGGTAAGCAGATAATTGCCCGAGAGTTTCATCGCACACTGTTCGTTGGGCAGTGTGAGCCGGTAGTGAGTATACAGTGTATTGGTAAGTACGCTCTCCTGCACGTCGTCGATGGTATTGCCCGACACAAAACCCGAGCAATAGTCGCTCTCAAAGATTTCGGTAGATACGGTCCAGTCGGCCTCGCAGTGTGCCAGCCGGTAAGCATAGCGGTGGTATTCATGGGTCAAATCGTCGAAACTCACCGTAAGCGATCCTCCCTGAAGGCAAAGAATCGGCATCCGTCGCCAGTCGCCATCAGCCGTCACCTGTAGCGAACGGATATTGTCGTCGAGTACCTCGTGACGTTGTGCCATGGCGAATTGGCAGCCCTGCAGCATGGCCAAGAGGCAGGCAAGTAGTGGTTTAGGATGGTTCATTCATCAACTGGTTGAAGAAGTTGTCCAAATCCTCGTCCAGCCCCGACATCAAGTCGCCGCCCACGATCATCGTGTCGTCGTCCACGACATAGAGCTCGGCGACGCTTTCCTTGTCGTCATCTTCCAGGACGTAGCTGTAAGGCTTGAGCAATCCAAGGTGTTCCACCACCTCCTTCATCCCCGCCATGCACTGACGGAGTTGACTGGCCACCTGCACATAGAAGTCATCGTCCTTGTTGTCTATCCAAGGCTCGACGACACACCGTGTGATTTCGTTCTCGTCATCGTCGAGAGCCACCACCTCCCCGCTTTCTTGCAACACCCGCACATGGATGTCACTCATCAAGGTCGGCTGACCACACGGGGGTAACTGTTGTGCGATTTGGTTGAAAAACCGCTCCAACGCCTGTTTTGTTTGCACTGTTGTTGTCATGGCTTTGCCGGTTAAATCAAGGATAGTTTGGCCAGTTCGTGCCCGAAGGCTGTCGGAGGGGGATATTCCCATTGACCAAACGTGCTTACCACGTTGCAAAGATAGGCACAATATTTGAGAATCATGCCGACATAATACAGATTTCTTACCCGCTTTTCGCTTTTATCTGAACTTTTTTCCAAACTTTCTTGCTCGTCTGAGGGGCTAAAAAAGCCCGTGGCTGGGAATTGGCCACGGGCTTCATACGAGTTATTTCACCTGATGGTTACCTTCTTTACTTGGTCGCCCCGCTTAATGATGTTGATGCCTTTCCGCAAGTTCGGAATGCGGCGGCCGCTCATATCATAATATTCCGTGGCTGGGTCGTTGAGCAGTTCGACGACCTCTGGGATCTCCACACCGTTGGTCTCGCCGCCCATGCCAATGCTCAGCACCGGCGCGCTCTTTCCCGAAGCCTGTGGCTGGAGATAGGCACGGAAAGCAGCTAACTTCACGCCCTTAACTTCCTCCAGTTGGGTGTAGTCCTTCACAAGGCGGAACTCGTCTTTGGCCAAGAAGTAACAGTCTTCCGGAACCTCTGTTGTGGCGAATGTGCCCACCAGCCGGTAACCATTCATGGGAGAAGTCACCAGTAGCGTGCCAAGGTTATTGTCTATATGGGTAATGCT
>ERZ808274.185-NODE-185-length-36445-cov-4.660209_pt1 | contig 36445 bp, 47 predicted proteins | sample MGYA00521277_ERZ808274 | MGnify/ENA primary metagenome ERZ808274 (study PRJEB31516, sample SAMN03275597) | gut metagenome | biome: mammalia-associated habitat; material: feces | host: Papio cynocephalus | place: Kenya | collected 2012-07-28 ... | reverse complement strand
ATTATTATATAATATATAATATTAATAATATTCTGACTTCTTCGTCAACTCTCCGTCAACTCTCAGAGACCGTCAACTCTGTCAACTTTTTCCACCACCGACCCCGTCAACTTTCAGAATTTTCCAAATATACAGAAATTTTCGAATATTCAGAATTTTCCCAATTTTCTGACAATTCAGAACATTTGTAACATTCTGACAATTCAGAGTTTTCTGACAATTCTGACAATTCACAATATTGACAATATTCTGAAAATTTCGACAATTAATTTCCAGTAATTTTCTGACAATTCTGTAAATTCAGAATGTTCAGAATATTCTGAAAATTTTTAAATCGTCAGAATATTCTGAAAATTCTGAAAATTTTTGAAAAGTCAGAATATTCAGACAATTCTGAAAAAGCCGCAGCTGTTGAATAGTTATAATTGTGTACACATTTATGACAATTCAAAACCGGTGCATAAATATAACACTGGGTAAATTGTCAGAATATTTGAAATAGTATTATTTTATGAAATATGAAAATAAATCACTTGACAATATTGTCAATACTATATTAAGATATGATTGCCGAAAGGCACGAAAGCAAAATACATATAGGATAACGAAGGGAGAAAAGATGATGTTATCAAATAATTTAATCAAGAGTACAGTACAATCAGAAGCGTACAAAAACCGTAATAAATACTGGGTGTGCAAAAAGGTAGATATGGGTTTGTTTTCAGTCATATGCGAGAACGTTTTTAGTGGTTCTCAAGACGATTGTAAACAGTTTATCGATATGTGCAATCAAAACAATACAGATTGTACAGTGTCATACCGTTTGTTTTTAGTAGATGATTGCGGTATTATCAACACTCCAGGCAGACGGCACAATAGAGTACAAAACTGGTTAGATTTTTGTCATCAGGAATATGATAGATTAGGTTCAGAAGTGCAAGAAGTACTGGACATAAATAAGATGCTTATTTTTTGTAGAGTTGAATCGTTTCTTTATGGTTCGGTTCAGTCTGATATATTCACAAAAAATCTGAAAATGTGCGGTTGTTGTGGTAAATATCATACCGTTGAATCGTTTACGAACGGTTCACAGTATTGTAATGATTGTGCAGATAACTATACTAAATGTCCCGTATGTGGTAGATACGTTTTAAAGTCCAAAATGATTGACTACAAAAGTATCAAAACTCCATTAACCTATAATGAAAAACCAAGATATATTAAAGGTGCATGTGAAGAGTGTGTTGACGAAATAACGAGTGCATACAAGCGTTGTGGATACTATCACGATGCACCGTCTGATACACCACTTTTTTATAACGCAAGTCGAAAAAATACACCGTTATCAAGCGAACCCGAAAGCGGTACAAGATATTTCGGTATTGAGTTCGAATATTCAATATCTGACTGGAACTTGGCCGATTACGGTAATGATGATTATGATTATGAAGATGATTTAAATGAAGCTGTAGAAACTGTATTATCTAACCTAGCACGTCAGGGATATAATAGACACATATACTCAGAATCTGATAGCAGTATTGAACCATATGGTTACGAATTCATTACTAATCCTATGAGTTTAGAGTATTTCAGGGATACGGATTTTTTGAAGTGCGTGACTGATACGGCAAGCCGTGCTGGATTTGATGAACACGAATCTTGTGGTATGCACATTCACGTTAACCGTGGTAGTCTCAGCAAGTACAGTGTTGCGAAAATGAATATGATTTTAACATCACTAGAATATAGATACGATTACGTTATTTCGACCATATCAGGACGCGAAAACGGTTGTAATGACTGGTCTAGAATAGTTAATTATTCAGATGCGTATTATTGCGACGATATTGCTGATAGATATGCTTGCATTTACGATAGAATGCGTAACGTCGGGCGATACGTTGCCCTCAATAGTCAGAATAAGAATACCGTTGAATTTAGATTTTTCGGTTCTACAATGGATACTGAGTTGATAATGGAGCGGCTGTATTTCGTAAATGCTGTTTGTACCTATGCAAATAACCATACACTGGAGCAATGTATGAACGTATCGGTGGATACAATGATAGAATGGGATAACAGAACAAAAGAGTTATTTGATAGATATTTATAATAAAACAAGGATAGAAAGGAAGATAAAATAATGTGTATAATATGTGTAAAAAACAAAGGAATTAAAGCACCTACAACAGAAACAATCAGGAATATGTTTGATGCGAACCCGAACGGTGCGGGGTTCGCATATGTTAGAAATAATCGCGTTATTATCTATAAGGGTTTAATGACATTTGAAGCGTTTAACGAAGCATTAAACAAGGTATATAAGGTGTTAGGTAATCAGGTTCGGAATACGGCGTTCATATACCACTTCAGAATAACTACTTCAGGCGGTACAAAACCACAATTAACGCACCCGTTCCCACTAAGTAACAAGAAATCAAAACTGTTAAAACTACAGCAATCTTGCGACATTGCCGTTGCACATAATGGGATAATTGACATAAACATTGAAAAGGGTTTATCTGATACGGCAACGTTCATTAAAAATGAATTGTCGGCGTACAAGACAATTAAAAGTGATTTTTACAAGTCGGAGGTTGTTCAAGATGCAATATATCATAGAATTGATAGCAAGCTTGCTATTCTATCATCAGACGGTTCTATTGTAACTATCGGCAATTTTGAAGAAGATGAAAACGGTTTATTGTTCAGTAACGATAGTTACCGTGTTAGCTGGTTCTCATTGTGGGACGATTATTACTATTACACACCGAAAAAAAACAGTAAAAAGCCGATTAAAAAACCCACGGGAATGTTATTAGAATTACTTAATGATTTTGCACTTGAAACAGATGCTATAATCGAGCCGTTGTATGGGAGTAAATACCGCGACTATTATATTGACGATAAAACAATGACTGTATACGAAAAAGACAACGACAAATGGTACGATTGTGGAACGGTTATTGACTACTACAACATCTACTCAGATGATTTTATCACTAGCATATACGATTGCACAAGGGAGGTGATTGTGTGATATTCAAAAGTATATTAGCTATAGTCTTCATTGTGGGTTTCTTTGTAGGATTGATAGGTGAAGCAACAAAAAAGTTATAGTTACGTTAGACGGGTATTGTACCCGTCTTTTTTCTTACCTATACCCACAAGGCTTTATTTTACGTTTTAAGCGTGTTTTATATCTTGACAATATTGCATATCCTAATTGATAATAAAATCCGTTAGAAACGAAAATAGTGGTGTTCTCAGGTGTCTCATATAATACCAGTCTAGTGTAGCACTGGTATATAGCACTGTACATAGTAGCACTGTACATAGTAGCACTGTACATAGTAGTACTACTATATGGCACTGGTATATAGCACTGTATGATATGAATATACCCAGTGTTATATTTATACATTACAAATAATTACAGCGATAATATTTATTCACTAATTGCAATTATTATAATTGTATCTACAATTCACACAATTAATTGTCTGAATATTCTGAATATTTCGACACACCGACAGGTAGGTGTTGTCATAATGTTTTGAATTTTCTGAAAATTTCGAGATTATCATTATTCTGAATTGTCAGATAATTCTGAAAATATCGAATAGTCAAGTATTTTGAATTGTCAGACTATTCAGAGCATTCCCCCTATTCTGAATTTTCTGACAGATAGGCGAGTGATGTGTCTCACCAACCAAAATAATAAAAAGAACCCTATGTTACCAATATACAAAAGCCAAACCGTCAATATACAAAAGCCACATTACTACCAATATTACAAAACCACATCACCAAAACAGTCTCATACATCTCAAACCACACACGTCAGACCTTGTGAACAGCAAAACTCAAAATAACCACATTAAACCTCAAAATTTGCACAAAATCTGCAAAATCAATACTTTAATCTTCAAAATCTGCTCTTGACTCTCCCTCGCCAGTGTGGTAGGCTAGGCTTGTAGGAATTGGTTTGTCATATTTTCTACTCGTCCTGTTTTTATATTTGATTTTGCGGTAAAACACTCCGACCTCGCTTGACGGAGTGTTTTGCTATTTCTGAAAAAAAAATTTTTTGATAAAAAGGAACTTTTCTCTTGACAATATTCCCATACTCGCGTATAGTAGTATCTGTCAGCAGGAGTTATCCTATCCTGCCTGATAATAACTAACAGTAAGGTAGAAAGGCTACAGTAGTATCTGAACCTATAGACCTTGTAAAGATCTGTCATTGTGAATAACCGGACACTTTTCGCATATGTATAGGCACTGTTGGTTCTTGCATAACTAAATGTTTTTCTTTTTAACATTTAATCCTATTATCCTTTTATGTATAAAGCTTTTTTACACGCAAAAGAGCAGGTTTCGGTAAGCCTGCTCTTTTGTTATGTAAAAGAAAAAGCCGGGAATTGAACAACCCGACTCTTTCTGCGTGAAATTGCACATATTTCTCAAATGTGGCAAAACTAAAAGTAGCGTCTTTATTATAATCTGTCCCTCATTGTCTGTCAATAAGAAAAAGCCGCACTGCTTCACAGCAGGACGGCAGTTTCTAAAGGAAACAACAGATATGTTATGAGAAAAAGTATCAGACACATAGAGTATAGCGTGTAGACAGCAGGGTTGTCAAATCATTTCTGCAAAATAGTTCTTGACAATATAGGTATGAGGGTGTATTATAGTCCCATAATAACATATCTTTTGTTTACGAGTGCCTGTATACTCCTTGTGATTTGGTTTAAATAGTGTGCAGTTTGTACAATAATAATAAGTTCATTTTATAACTTCTTTTGCGTATATTCGTACAGGCACTCATAGATAGAATTAAATAAGCCAACTTACCAATGATTTGTTTCATTGTTTGAGTTCTTCCATTCGGGAAACAGCAGACCTCCTCCATTCGCCTTAACAGGTAAAACACTTGGTCTGCTGTTTTCTTTTTATATTGTCAAAGCAAGCCGACAGATGTTATAATGCTGTAGAAAGGAGATATGTATGCAGACAGTTGAAGATTTTGGTATAAGACAGATAAAAGATGACGTTGCAAAACTTGAGATGCAGATTAGAACAATCAATATGCCTGACAAGCTGAGATTTAGAAAGATGAACCTGCTTGCTGAGTTTTATGAGCATCTTGGGGAATACGAAAAGGCTGATAATACAGCACTGACGGTCATAAAGCAAGGCACGATTGTGGCTAAAAAGGATATGGAGGTGCTTGATATTGTCCGTGATGCGTACTGCATTCGAGGTAAAAGACACTTTGATGACTATATGATAGCTACAGAGTGGAACAGGGAGAAGAATGCACGGTTTTGGTTGCCACGCAGGAAGATACTTGAGGGTAAGTTCGGAATAGCAACAAAACTTGATAATTTTATGACAGACCCTAATAAAAGGCTGTTGTCGTTAAGTTTACCTCCGGGTACAGGAAAGGCTCTGAATGAAAATACCCCAGTTATGACAAGCAAAGGGTGGAAAAACCACGGTGATTTAAAGGTTGGCGATAAGGTTGTAGGTCTTAATGGTGAGTATGTGAAAGTAACTCACGTCTTTCCTAAAGCGGAGCAGAATTGTAGGGTGCATTTCTCAGACGGTTCGTATATTGACTGTCACGAAAATCACGAGTGGGTTATTTATGACCGCAGTGCCGGTAAAGAAAAGATACTTGATACTAAAACTATTGAGAGTAGACAGCTTGAGAGCGGTGGTACAGAAAAGAAACGAGGTCACAGATACAATATTCAGATTGTGAATAGAGAACCGATGAAAGGTGAACATAAGGATTTAAAGGTTGCACCTTATACATTTGGTGCTTGGCTTGGTGACGGTAGCACTTCTGAACCACGAATGACTAATGATAAGAACGATTTAGATATTATATCAGGTATCCAACAAGACGGATATGAAATAATGTCACAATGGACTCACAAAACCACAGGTTGTGTTATGACCAGTTTTGTAGGATTGAGAAAAGATTTACAGGAGTACGGTCTTTGCAAATCAAGAGAAAGTGTTCCTAAATATATTCCCGAAGAATATATCACAGCATCACTTGAACAGAGATTAGAACTTCTTGCCGCTATGATTGACACAGACGGTTGTAAGGCAGGTCAGTCTAAAATACATTACAGCACAACTAATGAGCAGATTAAAGACGGTCTGTTACAACTTTTAGCAACATTCTATTGGAGAGCCTGTGTTGTAGTTGAAGAACCTCACAAGTCCACAACAAGGGAGATAGAGGGTAGAAAACCTTGTTATATAATAAGTTTCACACCTACAATGGAGATACCTTGCAGATTGGAGAGGAAAAGAGTAAAACCTAGAGAGGTATTAAGAAAAATAGCTATAACTAAGGTTGAGAGAATAAAACCAACCACAGGTAATTGTATCGAAGTTGAGGGTGGTATATACTGTGCAGGAGAACATATGATACCTACCCACAACAGTACACTGATTAAATTTCTGTTGGCTTACGTTGCAGGAGTTTATCCTATGAGTGCCAATATGTATGTATCATATTCGGACGGTATGATTAAGATGATGTATGACAGCGTTGTGGATATGCTGACCGATGATTTTGAGTATCAGCATATAAGGATATTTGGTGAGAGAGCCGCTCCTGTAACATCTGCCCAATACGGTACAATAAGTTACAGACGCAGGGGCGATTTCCCCACAATCGGTATGATTTCACTGGGCGGTTCTGTAACAGGTAGAACAAGGGCAAATAAGTTCCTCATAACAGATGACCTTGTAAAGAACGCTGAAGTGGCACGTTCACCCGAACGTCTTGAAAAGCTGTGGCAGGACTACACATCGACACTCACCACAAGACAGATAGGTGACGATGTAAAGCAGATAATGCTCGGTACTATATGGTCTGCCTATGACCCGATAAGCAGAATGATGAGTGAACACGAGAACGACCCACGGTATGAGTTTGTGTGTATTCCGGTGTGGGACGAGAATGAGCATAGTAACTTTATGTACGACCACCCCGACAGATATACTGATGAGAAGATAAGAGAACGACAAGAGTCGCTAGACCCCGTGGACTTCTCGTGTCTGTATCTTCAGAACCCTGTCGAAAAAGAGGGTATGCCGCTCAAGGCGAATGAACTGATTTATTATAACGGTGTTCTGCCGGACGGTGAGCCTGACGATATATTCTTTGTTGTGGACGTTGCGTGGGGTGGTGGAGACAGCCTGTCAATGCCGATAATCTATGTGTACGGTGATGAGTGGTATCTTCACGATGTAGTCTTTGACACAAGTGATAAAGAAGTAACAAGACCTAGAGTTGTGGGTAAAATACTCAAACACTCCTGTAAATCGGGCAGATTTGAAGCAAACAACGGTGGTGATGAATATGCTGATAAGGTTGATGAGATACTGAGAAATGATTACGGATACATCTGCAATATCACATCACAGAAAGCACCTACAAATATGGGCAAACTGGTGAGAATTGAGCAGTATGTTCCCGAAATAAAGAAAGTATATTACAGGGGTAAGGACTTCAGAGATGATGAGTACAACAGATTTATGAAAGAAATGTGCAGTATATCATTCAGAAGTAAGAACCTGCATGATGATGCGGCTGACAGTATGGCTATGGCGGTAGACTATAAGAACACAGTCGTGCGTCACTGTAAGGTGAGTAAATTCAAGAGAAACGGCAACCTGTAGGTTGCAGAAAGGTGGTAAATATGTCTGTAGAGGGTAAATATCAAACATTCGGCAGAAAGGTCATATACACAAGTCTTGAGCCGACAATAGAGAATATACCTAAGATAATCACAGATGCAATGACCTGTCATATGATGAATGTAACTGATATAAGGTATCTGACTGATTATTTTCTAGGTAAACAGCCGATACTCGAAAAGGAGAAACAGGTAAGACCCAATATCAACAATCAGGTGTGTTTAAACTATGCGTGGTCTACAGTGCGTGACACAACGGGTTATTTTATGGGTACACCGCTTCAGTACACAGCACGAACAGCAGAAGTGGCGGACGCTATACAGGAGTTAAATTCTGCTATGGAACTGGAAAACAGAGCAACGGTTGATAAAGAGGTTGAGGATTTCTGTAGCATCTGCGGTGTGGGATATAAATGTACACTGGTAGACCCGATAGGATATGAGAATGATGTACCGTTTAATCTTATGTCTCTGTCTCCGTTCAATACATTTGTCGTATATTCCACCGCTATAGGTCACACTCCTGTGCTGTCAGTTAATTTCTTTGATTACAGAGATGAGAATGATATGCCTTGCAGAAGATATATAGCATACACAAATGAACTAGCGTGTGAATATCTGACCGCAGGTGCTAATAATAGTGTCACAGTGAACGATATGATTAGCAGTACGCTTCATCAGCACGGTGGCAATCCTATAGTTGAGTATAAAAACAATCAGTGGCGAATGGGTGACTTTGAAATGGTTACCACACTGCTTGACGCTATAAATTTAACAACTTCCAACAGCTTAGATGATGTTGAACAGGTTGTTGAAGCAATACTATTGCTGTTTGGTATCCCGGCAGATGAACACGAGGGTGTAGGAGAACTTGAGAATGGTGATATACTGGTGTTCTCAGGAGAACAGGGCATCAATCAGGACGGTAAGTATCTTCAGTGCAGTTTAAATCCACAAGCTGTTACACAGCTTAGAGAATATCTTGAGGAAGCCTACAAAGTGGTTGTGGGTATACCCGACAGAAAAACAAGAGGTGGTGGTGGCGGTGACACAGGTGACGCTGTTAAACTCCGTGACGGTTGGGCGGACTTGGAACTGGTTGCCAGAAACAAGGAGTTGTTTTGGAAGCAGGCTGAAAGACAGTCCCTCAAAGTTGCTATTAAATTGATGCAGGACAAAAGTCAGATTAAATCATTAAAAATGATTGACATTGATATGATGTTCAGTAGAAATAAGAATGACAATCTTCAAACTAAGACCACAGCAGGAGCGACACTTTACAATATGAAAGTCGATAAGAGTGATATTGCACAGGCAATGAATATCACTACAGATATTGTCGGATTTGTGGATAGATGGAAAGCAAACGAAGAAGAAGCACAGATGAAACAGGCAGAACTCTTTGCTCAGCAGAAGTGGTCTGAGGGTAGTGACGGTACAAAAGAACCATCAAAAGACGGTAAAGAAGATAGTAAGGAAGATGATAAAAAGGATAATGGAGATGATAAGGGTGACTCCAAAGATGACAAAAAGAAGAAAGAGAATAAGGATAATCCACAAGATGAGTAAAATTTTAGAAATTTTCTGAAAATTTAAGATTTTGGTGTTTACAAAACAGTGTATCGTAAGATATACTGTTTTTGTATAATAACGGAATATAATGCACAAACGGACTTCGGAGGTGTATATTTACGGAAAGAGAGGTATAAGTTATGGTTTTTGATTTTAACAGAATTGAAGATGAAGCATTAAGAGCGGAGTTAGAGGAAGCGTTTGCGGAAGCTAGTAGTAAAGAGGGATATTATTCACAGTCCGAATGGGACAGAAAGGTGAATGACTTATCTCAGAAACTTCATATAGATAAGCGTAAGACTGAAAAGCAGATAAGAGAGGAAATCACTAGAGAACTCACTATGAGTGAGGAAGAAAGAGAGAAACAGAGACAGGCAGAGTTTGAACAAAAGGTACGAGAACTGAACCTGAGGGAGAACAAGATGCTTGCTAAAGATATTCTCAGTGAAGCAAATCTTGATGCTGATGATATGGACACTGCGTTAAAGTTCGTAGTAAGTGCTGATGCTGATGATACTGAAAGCAGAGCAAAACAGTATCTGTCAACACTGACTAAATATGAAACTAAGCTGAAAGAAACTATGAAGAACAACACTCCTAACCCTAAAGCACCGCCAACTAATACAGTGAGCAAAGATGACTTCAATAAAATGACTTATGCTGAAAAGTATAAATTTAAGACTGAAAACCCCGAAGCATATAAAGAATTAATGGGGTAAGTAGTATAGGAGGTATTTTCAATGGCTACATATCTTAATTATCCTTTTGATGCGGAACTGTTTCTGTATCAGTGGGGACAGGAAAAAGATTTAGTAACAAATGCTATGTTACAGAGTGGAGCAGTAGTTAATGACGCTGTTATCGCTAATCTTATCAGCAATGGTTCTGATATTTATACAGCACCATTTTATAAGAATTTCACAGCAGACCCAGTAAACTATGACGGTGCTACAACAATCACTGCTGTAGAAACTGAGGGTTCAAGTGAAACAGGAGTAGTATTCGGTAGAGCAAAGGGTTTCAAAGCTAAGGATTTCATTGCTGACTTCAATAGTGGTGCAGACCCTATGAGTTTTATTGTTTCAAAAGTTGCAAAATACTGGCAAGACCAAAAGCAGAAAGAACTGCTTGCAATTCTCAATGCTATCTTTGGCATCACTTCAACTTCTGAGGGTTATGCTAAGACTTGGGCAACAGAACACGTTACAAGCCTTGCTCTCACTGCTAAAGGCACAGTTGCAGATGCCAATAAACTTGGCGATGCTACAGTTGCTGAAGCGGCTCAGAAAGCACTTGGAGAAAATGCAGGAGAGTTCTCACTCGCAATTATGCACAGTAAGGTTGCGTTAAACCTTGCAACAAAAGACCTGTTACAGTACAGAAAGTACACAGACCCTATGGGTATCGAAAGAACCCTTAATATCGCTGATATTAACGGTTACACCGTTGTTATTGACGATAGAGTTCCTGCGGCTCTTAACACAACTACAGAAGTTATGGAATACACCACATTCCTGCTTGGTACTGGTTGTGTAAGAACGGCAGATGCTCCTGTAGACCACCCGGCAACAGTTTCGAGAGATGAAGCAACTAACGGTGGTGAAGAAACACTGTGGACTAGACAGCGTCAGACAATTCACCCTAACGGTTTCTCGTTCGTTAAACCGACAGATGGTTATACATCATCTCCTACAAGAACTCAGCTTGGTACTACAGCTAACTGGACTCTTGCTAGAAACCCTAAAGAAATCGCAATGGCTAAAATCGTTTCAAACGGTTAATCAATTCGAGGTGGGTGTGATTGCTCACACTCACCTCTCTTAATATGGAGGTATAATTATGGCTTTAGAATATAAGACAATGCTTAAAACTGTCATAGCCAATACCGACTTGGATATTTACATTGATGAAGATGATAAACTTGATTATGCTATATCTTGGGCATCTCAGGAGATAAGAAACAGACTTGCTCTTGGTGATACTGAAGAAATACCAGCTAGGTTTGATTTCAACATCATCGAGGGTGCTAAGTGGTACTTAGCTACTGAGGGTGCTGAGGGTGAAAGTTCTCATAAAGAAAACGGAGTAGACAGGGTATACAAAGATATACCGGACTGGCTTGCTAGGATACCTAGTAAAGTAACGGTGGTGAAACGCAGTGCTAAAAAGAAATCAGAAGCAAGTCTATTTGATTAAACGTGTCAGCACGAATAAGAATGTTGAATTGTTCGATACTCCAATACCTATGAGAATGGCACTTGTAAGTATGTCAGATGAGGAAATTGTTGCGGTGGGTGGTAGGCTTGATAAGAAGTATTATAAGACAGTCATACGCAATGCGTATGCGAAAGATATAACTAAGAATGACCGAATGTATATAGATGTACCGGTTGATGATGACCCACAGGGTAAGAAAGCTGATTACAAAGTATCTTCAATCCGTAATCAGCACGAAACCACCACAATTATGTTGGAGAGTCGCTTATGAGCGAAACTTTAAAGGTAATGTGGGGAGTAGAGGGTTGTGATGAGATAATCAAGCAACTCAACAGCCTTAAATCAGCGGTAAAATCTATAGAAGAAGATTTACCCGAACACTTGGCTAGGGTAGGTCAGCAAGCCGCAGAAGCTAAAACAGCATCTGTGGGGGCAGTAGGTCTTGACGGTAACCAACTTGGCGGTTTTTATATCTTAGAACATAGTGACAGTGTGGAACTCGTTAATCAGGGTGAAGATGTGGCTTTTATCGAGTTTGGTACTGGTATAATGGGTTCACAAAGTCCACACCCACTAGCAGGTGATGCCGGGTGGGAATATTACACACCGACACGATACAAGCGTACTGTAGGTGGTAGAAAAGGTTGGTATTATAAGAATAAACTGACTGGGGAATTGACCTTTACGCAAGGTATGGTTGGTACAAAGGCTATGTATGAAGCAAGACTGGATATATTTAGAGCAATGTTCAGAGACAGTGAGGAGATGTTACACAGAAAATGGTTACGATAATTAATGAAATAATCAAGTATCTGCAAGAGTATTCATTTGATGTGAACATTCCGGCAGAGAATATAGTTGAAGCGTATTCGGTAGACAATCCCGATTACACCAACCCATACATTACTGTGGAGGAAATCACCAATCTACCACAAATGGAAACGTATACAGACAAAGAAGAATATAGCATAATAGGCTATCAGATAGAAGTTTACACAACACAGCAAGAGGTAAAAGATGAGATATTATCTGCAAGGGACACTTGTAAGTATATAATTAATGAAATCACCGAAGCTGTTGTGAATAAATTTGGTTTGATAAGAAACGCTTCTCCTACAATACTTCCTGCATCTGAAGATGCTTCGATACAGAGAGGTATATTGAGGGTTGAAGCGGTGATAGATAAAACCCATAAATATTTGTATAGGAGGTAAATTCTATGTCACAGAACACACAAGGCATAACGTTATCATATGCTGTGGAAACAACAGCAGGAACTAAGCCGACTACAGGTTTTGTAACTATTCCGGGAATAACAGAAATTCCTGAAATTTCATCAGCACCTGACACACTTGAAGATACTACTCTTGATAATCAGGAGTACAAGACATATATTGACGGACTTAAAGATACAGGCGGTACATTAGCTTTTACAGCTAACGATACACCTGAGTTCAGAACAGCTATTAAGACTCTCACAAGTGCGTTCAACACAGCTAAGGGTACAGGCAAGGCTGTATGGTTCAGAATTTCAGTACCTGCTCCAATCTCTGAAGATATGGACTTCACAGGTAAGCCACAGCCACTTGGTTTTGGTGGTGCGTCAATCAACAGTGTATTAACAACTACATTCAACGTAGTAGTAACTGGTGAACCTAGTTGGATAACTAACGGTGACTAATTAAGGAGGAAATAACAGATGTCAAAGAAAATTGTTGTAGAATTAAAAGGTAACGAGTACACGCTGATGTACACACGAAACGCTATCAAGAAACTTGAAGCAGACGGCTTTTCATTTGCAGATATTGAAGATAGACCTGTGACAAGTATGGATATGGTCATTGGTCACGCTTTCGCCACTAAGCACCCTTATTTAAAGGACAAGGAGATAAACGAACTGCTCGATGAACTGTACGATACATACAATGTTCAGGAAATCTTCGAAACACTTACTGAAATGATGATGCAGGCTATACCTAACTTCAACAAAGATGAGAAAGAGGATAAAGAAAGAAAAAACTTCAAGATAGTGGAATAGGTGCTAAAACCTATTCTACTATGACCGAAAGCCTTGTTGAGTTAGCAGGTTATTTTCTATGGCTTGGTATGGACTATGATTTATACTGGAATGGGGAATTTGATTGTGTGGACAGCTACATCGCTAAAGATGAGTTCACAAGAGAAGTAAATCGTATAAATGCAGATATGGACGCTTGGCTTAATGGTTTTTACGTTATGCAAGCTGTAGGTGCTGTATTGGACGGTAAAAAGAACCCATATCCTAGAGAACCTGTATATGCAAGAGCAATACAGGTGGAACAGGAAACAGAAACCACCAGTCCTGAGGAAAACCTTGCTAGACAGTGGCAGGCTTTTAAGAATTGTTTTAAATAGAGGGTGGAAACACCCTCTTTTATTTTTAAGATAAAGGAGGTTAAAATGTCTGATTATAACATTGATAGGCTGAGTATCGAGATACAAACGCAAGCCACACAGGCTGAAACTTCTATTGATAGATTAATAAGTAAAGTATCATCTCTTAGAGGTGAGTTTTCAAAGCTACAGAGCAGTATAGCGGCTCTAGGTGGTATCACGTCTACAGTAAGTAGTGTATCATCTGCGTTTAGTAAACTAAGTGGCTCTGCGACCAGTGTAACCTCTACCATGGGTTCAATGGGCAATATCACAAGTAGTATAAGTTCCGTAGCTAGAGGAACAGCCACACTTAGTACCTCAATGAAAACTGTTGCAGATAATGTAAAAACAACAACATCAACAGCAACTAGCGGTTTTTCGGCAAGCAGTCAGTCTGTTCAGAAATTCACGGCACATGTGACTAAAGGTACATCTGAATTGTCTAAGATGAAACAGCAGACTGATAAACAAGTTATGTCTGCAAGTCAGCTAAATAATGTGTTTAAAGGTGTTGGTATTGGTGCGATGTATCAAGCCGCAAAACGTGTAGGTGCTGTTGTGGGTAGTTGGGTCAGTGCTTCAAATGATTTTGTAGAAAATAAAAATTTATTTGATGTTGAAATGCTGAGTTTTAACGAAGAAGCTGATGAATTCATCAACAAGCTACAGGAAGTGCTTGGTGTCGACTCATCAGAGGGTATGAGATATTTAGGTTTTATGCAACAGCTTACATCAGGTCTTGGTGTAGCTTCCGATAAAACTTATATAATGTCTAAGAACCTCACACAGCTTGGTTACGATTTATCATCATTTATTAACATACCGATTGGAGATGCAATGCTTAAAATTCAGTCCGGTATTGCAGGAGAAATCGAACCGTTAAGACGTGTTGGCTATGCTCTGACAGAAACTACATTACAGCAGACATTGTATGAACACGGTATCAATCGTAAAATAAGAACACTTAATGATGCTGAAAAAGCTGAATTAAGATATGTCGCTCTTATGGAGAAATCGGTTCTTGCACAAGGAGATATGGCTAGAACATTAAACTCACCTGCCAATCAGATGAGAATATTAAAGCAGAACATAACTCAGTGTGCTAGAGCGTTAGGTAATATTTTCTTGCCTATGCTTCAAATTGTCATTCCGTGGCTCACTGCGTTCTTCCAAATCATCAGAGATATAGCGAATTTCATAGCTAAACTATTTGGTTTTGAGATACCGAAGTTTGACTATAGTGGTATAAAAGCCGGTGGAGCGGCTGTAGATGATTTATCAGACAGTATTGATGATACAAATGACGGTCTCGACAAGACGAAGAAAAAGGTTAAAGACCTTTATGCTCCATTTGATGAACTAAATGTGTTAAAAGAACCTGACACCAGTACTGGTAGCGGTGGTGCTGATACTGGTGCAGGAGCAGGTGGTGGAGACGGTCTGTTCGATAAAGACTTCTTAGAGTCGCTCGGATATGATATGTTTGCCGAAGCTGTATCCCAAAATCTTGATAAGATTAAAGAGAAGTTAAAATTTATATTACCTATTGTGATAGCTATTGGTACAGCGTTTGCCGCTTGGAAGATTGCACTTAAATTAGCGGCATTTCTTGAGAATTTAAAAGCTGTAAAAGCGGCTGTAAAGACTGTTGGTGCATTTCTCGGTAACTGGGGTCTTAAAATCCTAGGTGTCGTGGCTATCGCAGGTGGTCTTGTTGCTATATTCAAAGGCATCAAAGGTATTATCAAAGGTGAGGACGATAACTGGAAGTCCTTAGCACTTGCTATAGGTGGTGTTGCCCTTGTCGCAGGTGGTCTTATAGCTATTTTTCCGTCATTGGCAGGAGTCATAGCACCAGTAGCACTTGCTGTAGCAGGTCTGCTTGCGGTATTTACCTCAATCTATAATCTGATTAATAATAACGGTAATGTGTGGACAAATCTTGCTATTGGTATAGGTGGTGCGGCGGCTGTTGCGGTTGCTCTTTCATTAGTGTTCACACCCCTTGTGGGTATCATAGCCGGTATCGTACTTGCTGTAGGTGTTCTTGTTACAGCTATTGTAAAGCACTGGGACGAGATTAAAGCTAAGACTAAGGAAGTGTGGACAGCGGTTAAAGACTGGATAAAGGATAAATGGGACAGTGCTGTTGAAGCTGTTAAAAACGGTGTTGCTAAAATCAAAGAATTCTTCACTGAAAAAATACCGGAAGCTATAGCTAAGGTTGTGGACTTCTTTACTGAACTTCCTGAAAAGATAGCATATGCTATAGGTTTTGTAATCGGTAAATTAGTTTTGTGGTTCAGTGATGTATGGGATTGGATAACCACGGAAGTACCGAAACTTATTACACAAGCTGTTAAATTCTTTGCTGAATTACCGGGAAAAGCGTTTGATGCGATTATGAAACTCAAAGACAAAATCTTTGAATGGATTTCAGAAGCTATCAGTTGGATTGTGGATACAGCAAAAGGTTTACCATCATTTGTAACTAAAGTTATAGAATTTTTCAAGAGTGTTCCGGGTAAAGCGTTAGATGCCCTTAAGGGTATAAGAGAAACAATTCATACTTGGGTAACTAATGCTGTAAAGTGGGCAAAAGAAAAAGCCACAGGTTTACCTAAGTTTGTATCAAGTGTATTCAAGACACTTCAGCAGATACCTAAAGACGCATTAAGCATCGGTGGAGATATGCTAAAGAAGATGTGGCGGGGTATAAAAGACGGTTGGGAAGCCTTTAAGAACAAGGTTATGAATATTTTCAGTGGATTGTGGGACGCTATAAAGAGAGGTTTTTCAGATGCTCAGAGTGCCGGTGAAAAAACCAGTAGCGGTAAAACAACCACAACCACAAGTAAAAAGAAAACAGCTAAAACTGTTAAGAAAAAAGCCGCAGGTGGTTTTCCGTCAATGGGTGAATTATTCATTGCAAGAGAAAGTGGTGCAGAACTGGTTGGTTCTATTGGTAGCAGAACGGCTGTAGCAAATAACGACCAAATCGTAAGGTCAGTTGCCATAGGTGTAGCTAACGCTGTAGCAGGTGTACTCGGTACTGGTGGAGAACAGAATATCACAGTAACCACATTGCTTGACGGTGAAGTTGTTTACAGAAATCAGCAGAAAGTCGCAAAACGCAGAGGTGCTAATTTTAATCTAGGTGCTTTTGCTAGATAAGTATGCTATAATGTGGTGGGGACAAATGTGTCCTTACCACATTTTAAAAGGCAGGTGATTTTATGATATTTAAGATAAACGGTAAGACATTACCTACTCCTGCTCACGGTCTGAATGAGCAGAGAATACAGCTTGTAGATAGTGCGAGAAACGCTAAGGGACAGGTCAAAGCTAAGAAGGTTGGTGGCAGACAGATTAAATTTGACGGAGTTGTTTTCCCACATCTCACAGCAGATGAGTGGGGAGAGGTTCTGAAAGAGATTGAGAAGTTTACAGGTACACTTCACTACTACGACAGTAAAGACGGCAAGTTCAAAGACTTAAAGGTTTACTGGGGTGATGCTTCTGCTGAAGTATGGAAAATCAATCCTAAGACTGGTAAGATACTTGAGTACGTGAATTGCAAATGTAATATTATTGATATGGGGTATTAATTATGTATAATGTCAGTAATGCGTATAAAGCAGAAATAAGAAAAGAACTTGTGGAACAAGGGTATATTCGTGTTACCTTTGGTATTTTAGACCCCGATGCTGTGAGTGATGCCGATGTGAGTACAACTACCGGTACAAACTATTCACGAGTACCCAAATATCAAGGTGAGTATGATGCTATAACACCATACGGGACATTTGAGGACAACATATGGTTACTTGATGGTATGACACGTTTTAAACCACCAAATACTGCTGATTTCGATTATCAAGGTTTTGTGAGCAACAGTCTGTCCGATGCAGACGGTAATTATACAGCTAAACCTGCTCTCACAATAACATTCGATGAAGATGTATATGCTTTTAGAGGTATTTCCCTTACGTTTGACAAACTTAGAGGTAACAGACCTACAAGCGTAACCATTGTGGGCAGTTTGGGTGGTACTGAGAATTATAGAAAAACAGTGCCTGTAAATAATACGGATTTTTCATATGAGGGCAACATACCATACAGTGGTAATTTTGTAGATAAAATACAACTTATAATTGACGATAGTGCAGTACCCGACAGAAGAACTCGAATAGAATATCTTACGTTGGGTGTGACAAAAACTCTTAGTAACGATGATATATCAAGTGCTTCGTGGGAGAGAAGTAACGACCTGATGAATACATCTATTTCTAATCTAAACTTCTCTTGGCAGTTCATTGACGAGAACGGAGATTACAACCCCGATAACCCGGAGGGACTGTTTGGACTTCTTGAAGCAAATCAGCCTGTTAAATTCGAGTTTGGTCAGACGCTTGACGATGGCAGTATTGAGTGGATATTAGGTGGTAATTACCTCACAGATGCCGCTCCTACAGTAGAAGCATCAAGTTCACTGTCCACAGTAAGTTTCAAAGCTGTATCACATCTTGAAAGGCTGTCTGAGATTTATTACTACAGTGCCATTGGGACGTACACTCTCTATCAGCTTGCTACAGATGTACTTACTTTTGCGTTTGGTGGTACTGCTGATACAAATGGTGTTCCTTATTTTATAGTGGATGACAGCTTAAAACAGATAAAAACAAGTTGCCCATTACCTTTAGAGGAGTGTAAGGTGTTGTTACAACTTATCGCAAATGCCGGTATGTGTGTGCTTGATGAAAACCGAAACGGACAGATTACAATTACAAAGAGAACCTACGGCACACCTGTGGATTTCCACTATGACAGCGACCTGTTACGGGAGGATATGCCAACAGTTAGTAAATATCCTATACTCAAGACAGTAACAAGCAAGCTGTTCTCCTATACAGCCAATACTGCTACAGGCGAGGAGAGTGACGAGGTTGGAAGTTATGAAAGTGATATTATACTGAGTAATGAAACCATTATTGTGGAACACGATATAGCGACAATAAGTTCAGTAACACTTGACACCGAAGTAACGACAACGTTCACCTATACAACTGTACAGCATTATGCTAGATGCAGTATATTCACAGGTCTTAGCGGTAAAGGTAAACTGATACTGCACGGAGTACCGTATGTGGAGAATACATCAGCGATAACTAAGACCTACAACGTTGCTGGCGATGACTGTCCGATAGAAAATCAGCTAATCACAGACATGACACACCTCAGTAATTATATGGACTGGATTGCTGATATAACAAAGAGAAGAAACCAGTACAGTCTACAAGACTTCGGTCACCCGGAACTTGATGTGTGTGATGACGTGTATCTTGACACATTGTTCAGTACATCACTCGTGGGTACTGTTGTGAAGTCCAAAATTGACTTTTCCGGGGGTTTAAGTGGTGAAACTGAAGTATTAATCGTTAATACAGAAAGTGAGGTTTAAAATGGCGGTTTGGGTTTCTCCTATATACGACAGAACATCTGATGACATAACTGATGCTAAAAGAATTCTTACACAGATTACTGAAATGGGTTTCGGTTCATTGTCAGACGAAGATGCTCTGAAATGGACAACAGGCTTTAGAGGTGCTTTTACGTTTCAGACAGCAAACAGAATTGAGGGCAACTTAGAGTATCTCACTGGGGTCTTAACAGGACTTGGTTATTTCTTACCCGTGTGGAATGTAAAGACTGATTGGAGCAGAAATGATATACCCGAAATCAGTCTGAGTAATCGAATAATAGCGAATACAGAAAGTCTTATAGATGGTACATATCCTGTTGAGGGGGTTGTGTTACCCACAAGCATAGATTTTCCCGAAATAGATGATATAAACGCTATTGAAGAGATTCATCAGATAATGTATAATCGAATTGACAAAATTAAAAACGGATACCGATATTGTGGTGTAACCTATTGCGGATAGAAAGGAGTGATATTATGGACGATAGAGTAATCAAAGGTAACGGCAAATCTAATATTATTAAATTTGACCTTACGAACATAACGACCTTTGAAGAATTTATAGCGGCTAATACCGCAGGAACACTTAAGTGTGATATTATAGCAAATAATGATGGTACGGGAACAGAAGTGATTGGTACACCATTATCTAAAGCTAATCTGTTCAGCGGTGAGCGAAGTGTGAGATATGTCGCAGACACTGTTGATGATGGTTTTAAACTGCTCGTAAAGGAGTGGAATGTAACTGTTCTTGCAAGCGGTTGGAGTACCAACCCTAACTCAGCAGGATATTACACTAACACTGTAGTGGCTACCGGTATGCAGTCACTTTACACACCTGTGTTTGGACTTAATGAAACGGCTTCAGCAAACATAGACGATGCGATATCAGCGTTCAACGAAATAAAGAGAATGACAACAGCAGAGGGTTCAGTAACGTTCTTGGCACTGGATAAACCTGATATAGATATTCCGGTAAGAATAAAGGGGGTGTAGTGTATGGGTGAAGCCATAAAAATGGGCGGTGGAACAGGTAGAATACTTAATAGTCAAGAAGTAACTGGATATGGAGAAACTGAAAATATAAAACCAAATACTTTTGTAGAGTATAGCAGAGTAGCAGAAGTTATTCCTGTAAGAGACACGAATCAGGGTTCTTACAGTGATTATACGTATTTCTATAAATCAGGTGCTTCGTTTTTGCAATTAAATGATAGATGCGTCATTATCATTAAAGCATACAAAGATAGTGATTATGCATACCCTATACATATATTTGCGTTATTCAGTAATGATGACTTTGGAGATTTTTCAACAGATTTTGTTAAGCTTAATACGAATATTGCAACTTATCCTTCATCTGCTTTTTATACAGTGCTTGCGATTAAAAAATTGACAGAAAACGAGTTTATAATTATAAGTAATAATGATATAGGCATTTTTTCTGTAGATATAGATAATAAAAGTATTACTCAATTATCCTTAACTACAATCAAGAGTTTAACCGGACAAAATACAATTGCTTATACTGAGTTTGTTAACCAAAATTCTTGTTTTTTTGGAGCAACAAATAGACATATTTTTTTTGGAGGTGTTGAAAATTATTCGGGTGCAACTTATCCTTTATCATTTATATATTTTAAAATAAATAATGATTATTCTATTTCATTGTTGGCATATTGTTATTCAGGGTGGATACACACTGATAAAAACTATTTACCTTTTTTACCGGAAAAGGGTTTAGATGTTCCCAATAATTATTGTTATTTTCAAGCCCAATTTGATTATAGCACCACTAACATGCCTTGTTCCCCTAAAAATGTTTTTAATGCTATAACGAATTTTGATTCCTATAAAGACTCAATTTGTAAGTTTAACATTAAATTGACTGAAACAGGGATACTGTTAGAAAGCGTAGATAATACAAATTTGCTTTTTACAGCAGAGTCGTTGCTTTATTTCACTACTTATAACGTAAATGAAATGTGTCTATTACATAAAGATAATAAACAAGTAATATGTGTACAATATAGCGACCGACCTGTGTATTATAGCATTGTGAATACATCGAATGGGCATATAATTCCGGAACATACTTTAGCTGTGCAATACTCATATATCAATAATACCCAGTCTGTTAACTCTTATGCAATATATGGGCATACCGTGAATAATAATAAAAATTTAATATTAAATACTCTTTATAATGAATCTTTAATAACGAGTAACTCAAATGTTAATTCTATTAATACATTTAAGAAATTAATCTGTAATTGGGAATTGCTATCCATTACTACCGAAGACGTTCCACTATTTTTGGGTGATGATTACCATAATTTTATCGCACCTATTTTTTATGCGGATAATTATTTTTATCAAATTCCTGTATATGGTTATTATAGTGATGCATACAGTGTGTGTAGAAAATCTATTGACGATACATCAAATCAATGGGAGTTGTTGGTAAAAATATCCAGCTTGTTTTCATCTATTTCATCAACAGATAGTATATCTGATATGTTCAGATTGGCACATTCGTCTATGGGTAAGTGGATACTTACAATTGGTACTAATACAGGTTCTTCAAGCTACGTAACCGATAAGCTCACAGGTGTGAAAAATATTGTGTTTAATCTATTTAAAAAAAGTGTTTCAAAAATCATAGGTGTTTCAAAAACATCTTTGAAGCCAAATAAACTAGGAAAAGTGGAAATTTTAGAATAGTAGGAGGTAAATTATATGTATTTAGTAACAAATAAAATTAATAATAATGTAATGGGTTTCGATGATGAATTAACTTATTGGAATAATGGTTATCCATTCTTAGTAAATGAAAAATTAGCTTTTGTACCTAATGACGTAATAATTTACGAAAACGTAGAAATATCCACTGAGATTAAATTAAATCCATCAAAATACTGCTACACAGAAGGAGAGGGTTTTTACGAAAATCCTAATTACATAGAACCCGACCCGACTAACACATATGGTATTCCCGATGAATTATTTAATCAGATTAAAGCAGATTACAGAGAACAGATTGCACAGGAGGTGAGTGAAAATGGCTACAACGCATAAAAATATTATTGAAATGCTAACAGAAGCTAGAACATCTGTTACAGATGAATTCGCATTACAAACTATGGATATGTTTCCTAAATGGTTTGCAGGACTAACTATTACAGAAGATGATATTAAGCTAGGAAAACACAGATACCAGTACAACGGTAAACTTTATAAATGTGTACAGGCTCATACAACACAAGAAAACTGGACTCCCGACACAGTTCCTGCATTGTGGACAGAAGTGTCACTTGAAGAATATCCCCAGTGGAAACAGCCAACAGGTTCTCAAGACGCTTATCAGAAAGGTGACAAAGTTACCCACAATGATAAGAAATGGACTTCAGATGTTGATGCTAACGTATGGGAGCCTGGTGTATACGGTTGGAGTGAGGTAGAATAATGTATAAGGTTGTGAATAACGAAATATTCATTACAAGAGGGGACAGTGCAATACTGTCCCTCACAATAGATAAGCCGGACGGAACACCTTACACTTTGCAAGAGGGTGATGTTTTAGATTTTACAGTTAAAGCAAGCACCGAAGCTACCAAAGTCTTAATTCACAAGACCGACTAAATCATAGAGATACTTCCCGAAGATACAAAAGGTTTACCTTATGGAAGATATGTTTATGATGTACAGCACAGCGACTAATATAACATTACCTGCGTGGACTTTCCAAACAGGTCAGCAGTCACATTGGCTCACTGTTATATTCAGCGTGGAACAGCTTGGCAATGAGAAACATTTTCAGATTGAAACAATAAGTAGAACAGCGGCTAATAATAACAATCACAATCCACAGCAAGGTGGTACTGTACTTAAATCTCAGCTATTCAATACTGATGAAAACAGAGTTCTTACACGTTGGAGTTCTGTAAGATATGAGAGAACGTGTGCTTCAGGAACAAGGTATAAACTGTTCGGAAGAAAATAGGGTTTGACAAATAGACAGCTTTTTCCTATAATGAAATTAGAAATTATAGGAAAGACTGTTTATTATTATGACTATAGAAATATCTTTACTGATAACGCTTGTATCAGTTGGGTTCGCAGTATTCTTCGGACTGAGAAACTTAAAACGAAATGAGAAAACAGACGTTAAGGAAGAAGCTACTTCTATGGCTATTTTGGTGGTTAAATTGGAGAACATTGAAAACGGTATTACAGATATTAAAAGTGAAATCAATTCAATTAAAGACGGAGTTCAGAAAGACCACGATAAACTTATCACAGTTATTGAACTTGTGGATAACGTAAACAGCAGAGTGAGAGAATTAACTAATGATGTTCACAGGCTTGAAGCTGAAGTGAACGAAGTGAAACAGGGAGCAAAGTAAGATGAGTGTGTTATGTGGATATGCAAGTATAGATGAGAGAGGTAAGGTTTCCGGTGGAAAAGCAGGTGACCAAACTGGCAGAGAGGTGAAAACAGCACCGTGGTATCAGTTCGGTCAGAACGTGGTGCTTAGATTTAAAGACAGAGAGAAAGCCAAAGAAGCCGCTGAATGTATGCGGTGGCTCTGTGATACGAATTATGTAGGCTACGACCAAATACAGAGAACAACAGCTTATAATGCCTTAAAAAAGCTGAAATGGAAGTATAAGAAATTAAAACTCAAAACAGAAACAGATTGTTCACAGCTTATATCCACAGTATTAAACTGCGTGGGTATAAAGGTCAGTCCAAACATTTACACAGGCAATATGGTTAAAGCCTTAATGGACACTGGACAGTTCAAGAAATACACAAACAGTAATCTACTCAAAAGCGATAAGTTCCTTGCTAAAGGTGATATTATCATCAATGAGAAAACACACGTTATAATGGCACTGAGTAACGGTAAGTATTACAAGAATAAGATACCTTATCATTATAACGGAGAAGCACCGATACTTCCTAGAAAGGGTTACTATGAGAAAGGTAATACCGGGAAGAATGTAGCTAGGTTACAGACATTCCTAGCTTGGTGTAATTTATATAAAGACGATATAGACGGTTCATACGGTCAGAATACTGTAGACGCTGTAAAGGGTTTCCAAATGGCTGTAGGAATTGAGATAGACGGTTCGTTCGGGAAGAAATCTCTCGAAAAGCTGAAAGAACATTGTAAGAAATGAGGTGTATGATTATGAGAAAGAAACTTACTAGCAGAAAGTTTTGGCTTGCTGTATGTGCAGGACTCTCATCACTGGGTACAAGTATTGCAGGCATAGCAACAGACAATCAGGTTATAGCAACAATCGGTATCTGCTGTACAGTAGCTTCAGCGGCTATATACTCAGCGTGTGAAGCTTATGTAGACGGTAAACATACTGACAAGGAAAAATAATGTTATGGAACAATTCAGAGAATATGTTAAAGGGTGTGCTGAGATAACACGCAAATGGTTTACCATTGTTATCATATGCAATCTAATATGGCTTAGTATATTGATGATGTTTGTTAGCTGTTTTATATTCAGTCCACAGGTTAAATACACCCATATTCCCTGTGTTACTAATGTACCGCAAGCAAGTACTGAGGTCTTGCGAAAATCTCAGCGGTGTAAATGCGGTTGTGTAGAATATGTCAGGAGAAAGTGGTGTGAACAGTAATCTACAGGCTGTAAGAACAATGCTTCGGAATATCTCACCAGTTAAAGCTAAGAAACTGCTAGAGCAGTGTGAGTTGCCCGATGACGAATATGTGATTATACTGGAACACGACATAAAGCAAAAGAGTTTGGTTGCTGTGGGTGATTTTCTTGGTATGTCTTATCCGACAGCCAAACGAAAGCATAAGAAAGCATTAAATAAGATATATGATACTATTATGGAACTTTAAAGGTTTTACAACGAACCTTTAAAGTTCTTTTATTATGCTTAAATATAAGTATAGGAGGTACAAACAAATGGGTAATACTGTAGTTATAATCGGTCAGAGCGAATATCTATCCACACTGCCTGTACATCTTATTACTTCGGTAATACAGGAACTGGTTGCTATGGGTTACATTTCTGTACCCGAAACAGACAGTGCTTTTGTGAACAGATTAATGAAAATGGGATATAGTCAGCTTGAAGCTGAGAACATTTATCTCAAATACAAAGCGGCTGACTCATTAGATGAATTAGACGAGTATCTAACAATCAGAGAATTAGGAGGTTGTTATGAATTATCAAGGTGCAATACCACAGATGCAATTTAACCCACAACAGAATTATATGAGCAGACTCGATATGCTTCAGCAACAGCAGAGACAGTCTATTCAACCACAGAATAATGTAAACTGGATAAATGTAAGTGATGATAATGAGGTGCGGAATATGACCGTACAACCAAATGTCAAAGTGTGGCTTATGAATACAAACAAGCCGGTGTTCTATCTCAAAGAAGCAAACGAAATGGGGATATGTACCACTAAAGCCTTTGAGTTCAAAGAAATACCCTTTAAGAACGAAGAAAACGTATCTACTGAGCAATTTATCACTAAGGAGCAGTTTAGTGGCTTAGAAGCTAAAATAGAAGCTCTCACAACTAGAACAGGCTACAGTTGCGGAGGTTGTGGTTGTTATTAATTCAGAGGGAGGCTATCTCCCTCTTTGAGAAAGGAGATTACTATGAGTAGATGTAAAAATTTTCACAGAACATCGAGTGTTGCAGTATCCGGGAGCGACTTGGTTCTGACATTCTCAGATAACCCTACAGGACTAGCTTCACTCACTCCGATGTGCTTCGTTATTTGTCAGAACATTCCGTCAGCCGGTTCTGCACTTCCTATACAGGCTGTGGTAAACGGTGCGAATGTTCCGGTATATAATAAATACAGTCTTGCAACAACAGGTTCTGACTTCAGAACAAGACGCAGATACAGAGGATATTATGTTGTAAACGGTAGCGACTCTTACGTTATCGTGGAGAACATACCAACTAATGTATGTGGCTGTGGAGGTTGTTGCTAAGATGAAGATTATAAAAGAACTGGTATCTCAGATACACGATGAAGTAAAAGATGCAAATAAGTATATCGAATGTGCTTTGAAGTATCGTGACGAGGACAGAAGTCTTGCTGATATGTACAACAACCTGTCGCTACAGGAAAGCAGTCATATAGATATGCTCCACAATGCTGTTGTGAAGCTGATTGACAACTATCGTAAGGAACACGGAGAACCGCCTGAAGCAATGGAAGCGGTTTATAACTGGGAACACGAGAAGATTATCGAAGAAGTAAAAGAGATTAAGATTTTGCAGTCAATGTATAAATCATAAATAAAAGTATGCACCGAAAAAGGTGCATACTTTTATTTCTGTAGGTTTGCAATGTGGTTATCCACACCCCATATAATGTCGCTTAAATCTAAAATGTTATCTATACAGGCATAGATACCACCTGCGTTTAATATCTTGTTTCCCTCAATCTTCTGTCTGTTACTTTCTTTTCCTTTACCGTCAGGTCTTTTAAGTTCAAGTCCGATAAAGAAACCTTTGTAACAAATCAGTCTGTCGGGTACACCTGCTCTCTGAACACCGTTACCGTGGATATTCACGAAGTAACAATCATTCAGCTTTTTTAGAAACTGGTCTACCTCTTTTTCGAGTACCTTTTCTTTCATTGACTTTGTCCTTTGCTATGTTCTCAGCAAGTCTGCGTAGCTTCTTACGCTTCCATATATCGACCTGCCCGGAACATTTGAATATTATTCTTAGCTGTTCAAGCATTATCTCCACATCTGCTATTTCTTCAGCTATGTTAATCTGAACAGGCACGGTGTCTTCTCCACGCTTATGTTTACGCTTGAACTTATTCAATGCCTGTATCAGTTCTGCCATTTCCTCTACGGACTGGTCTACTTGAGAGACCTGTCCGTAGTGAACTATAGCACTGTGAAGAATTTTCTTATTCTCTTGGTTCATTATATCACCTTACAGTTTCGGTCTTGATGTCTGTGCAGGTGGAGCATCATCTTCTACAGCATCTGTAGGTTCAACTCTTGTTCCCTCAACAATCGGCATCTCAGCAGGTGAAGCTGAACCGATGATTTTGCCGATGTTTGCAAATGTCAACATCTTACCGTCCTCTTTCTTACTTTCAACTTCTGTGTGAACAATCTCAACTCTGACACATTTACCCACAAGTGTAGGAATATCATCTGTATCAAATTCCTTAATATCTCCTAAAAGAGCCTTTAACATAAATGATGTAACAAACATTGCCTTTTCATTTGAACCGTCAAGCTGATATGTGTTAGATACAGTTTCACCGTAAGCGTTTTCAAACTTCATTTCCAGTGTCTTAGGTCTGTTCTTAGGCTTACCCTCTGCTGATGTAACTCTTAATACCTGTTCACCCTCTCTCATAAGTGTGAATGTTCCCTCTGTTAATTTTACTTTCATTTTGTTTTGTTCCTTTCTGTTTTGTTTTTCTTTTTTTATTTTTACTTAGTAAATCGTAATCGGTTTACTAAGTGTATAGCTAAATTCATTTGGCAGACCCACATATTTGTAGAGTCTTGTCATTGTATTGCACACCTTGTGTATTCTATATATAATATCATACAAAGGTTTTTCATCGTAATACAACCTGTCACAAAGTTCATTTACAAAAGTTTTCGATGCTTCGATTAATCTCTCATCAGATAAGTCAACCCTGTCTTTATTGTCTTTACACTCATCTAATGTTTCTTTATATTTGTTCAGTATATCTGTATCATTTTTGTAAATTTCCTTTAATACTTTAAGACAGTCCGTAGCTGTTCTAACGTATATTTTCCTCATAAACATCACTCCTTTTTAAACCTTAATGTATAAGTTCCCGGCTTTGTGATAAGGTATTTATCAAGACCGTCAGCTATGAGAGCATCTACATCAGCTTCGACCTTATCTTTGCCTTTGGTTATTTCAGCATTTTCATATTTGATATTGGTGTCATTCTCACCCATTTGTGACATCAGTTCAGCTTTTATCTCATCTTTCAGAGCCTTTATCTGCTTTTCTAAACCGTCTAAACCACAGTCACGCTTGATTGTATCGACCTGCTCTGCAAGTTTCATTACAGCCTTAATTTTGTCGCTCAGACCCTCTGTTTCTACAGGCTCAGTTTTTCTGAGTTCTTTGAGTATTTCTTCGTCTTTCTTCTCATCAAACTCAGGGGACAGACCTTGTAGTACATAATAGTTCCACCAATCTTCTGCGTACTTCACAAAATCTGCAAAGGATTTACCCTCAATCTCAACCATTGAGAGATTGAACATATATACCTTGGTGTTCTCTGTTGTAGGTACGAACTTCTCAGGGTGAGCGTAGTCCTCATCTTCAAGAAACGCTACAATCATCATTACGTTGTCCACACCCTCAAGATACGCATACAGGCAAGCCTGCATCATATAGTAAACAGGTGGAGCAGTGAGCCAGTCCTCAACCCTCTTGGTTGTCTTGATTTCGATAATTGTCTTGATGTCACCGTTAGGTTTTGTGATTACAGCGTCCCACATACCGCCGAATATCTTTGAAGCATCTTTATAAAAATCATACTTCACGCTCTCGTAGAGATTACCGAAGTATTCTTCCGGAGAAGTTACTCTCTTGGATATAGTATCTTTCAAATACTGTATGATTTTAGGTTCTATGGTTCTACCTGCTTCTGTGTAGATATTACCCTCAAACGGTATCTTAGCAGTCTTTGTTATCTCACACCACGATTGAAACGGTGTAGACCAGTCATTAAACCCACAGATTGATGCAAATCTTGTTCCTGTAATTTTCAGTTTACTGCGTGGTGGTTTATCTAAAACCACCGCAGTTCTATCTTCGTTATAATTCCACTTCATTTTCGCTCATCCTTTCATGTGATGCAAGCACTAATCTAATTGATACCATTGCTTCTACCATAAGTTCTCCAATATCGGTTATTCTTTTTACTTCCTCAACAGCTTCAGTAACCATTTTGGAAACCTTTTCTTTAGCTTCGCTGAGAAGAATACCCCCTCTACTGTCACTTATGTGACCCTCATCGTCAGCAACAATCTCATTAAGAACCGCATTTAATATATCAGCTTTTATGTGGTTCACGACTTCTTCTCTTGTGAATGTGGTTGGTTTCTTATTTGTCATTTTTCTCGCCGTTTATCTTTCTTCTTAAATTCTTTTTAAGTTCGCTACTTTTTATACTTTCAATCATTAATGTTGATAAGTTACTTACGCACATATCTAATTCAACAATGACATTCGCGACTCTTGTATATGCGTATGCTTTGATATTTTCGACATCTGTATCACCCAAAGCATAATCTAACATTATTGCTGTTACAGCATCTTTGATGATTATTTCAGCTTCTTTATCGTTAAAGGTTCTTTTGAGTTTTAGGTCTGCCATATTTATACCTCCTGCTAAATTTCAACGCCTAGTTCGTCTGCTTCGTCCTCAATCTTGCAGTACAGAGCCACAGCGTCAACCTGTGAAATAGTTCCGTCATTGACCGCTGAGAGGTCTGTATCAGCTAAGAAGTCAGGTTTTGTTTCTCTGACCTTTAAGACTGCCGCTACAATCTTATCTAAGTAGTCACTGCTTGCTACCTCAGGATTTGAAGTCAGTTCCTTTTTAATCTCTGCTCTTGTTTCAGCAGGAACAGGTTTGTGGTTATTAATTTCCAGTGTCGCAGGTTTTGTGTAACCGTTACCGTCCTCAGCGTCTACTGTTCTACCCTTTAAGAAGTTGGTCTGTACAAAAGCTTTGATACCCATTGTTTCAGCCTTGTAAATACCTTTATCCATATTGTCTGAACCGTCTGCTATGATATGGAAATTTTTCTGATAACCAGTTTCTATATCCACAAGGGTGATAGTAGCCTGTAATCTTGTGAGTATCATTTTGTCAGATTTAAGTTCAATCTGCTGTGTGAAGTCCATATCAAAGAAGTATTCCATACCACACTCTAAGCAGGCATCATTTAAAGCCTGTCTATATGTGTCACCCTTAACATACTCATATTTTTGCTGACTGTTGTATCCGTCTGCTAGAAGTTCACTTTCTGTGAAGAACTTTCTCATATTACGGTACTTGGTGAGCCATTTAAGCCTGTTTGTTGGGTCACTCTGTATTCTTCCCTGTGTTATGATTGTTTCATCATAGATAGGTACTGATTTGTCTACAGGCTGAACAACCTGCTTTTCCTCAACTTTAACTTTTTCTTCTGTTTTCTTTGTTGTCATCTTATCATCTCCTTTGAATTTCTTAATGTGTTTTAACGTATAACTAATGTACCACACTTTGTCAATATTGTCAACACTAATTTCTGATAAATTATTTACGACATATGCGTGAGGTGGACAGTCAGCAACTTTATCCATAGATGTGATGTACTCACCCTCAATAAATGGGTGCTTCTGTCTTTCCTCACGGTATTCATATTTACCGTCATCAGACTGACCTATATAAGACCAACCCGGTCTGTTGGCTAATGCTCTTTCACCTAACTGTTTTGCAGTACGTCTTATTGTGTAAGGTTCTTCGTCAGACTTAACCTTATAGACAAAACCATAAGCATCAATCTTACCTGCAAATATACGATTACATCTCTGTAACTGAATAGGATAATCACCGTTCATATACTGTATCATACCACCATTGTATGTGTGACCGCATTTCGCAATCATTTGGAACTGCTCAATGTCATCACATTCATTAATTATTTTCTCAACAGGTGTACCGTTTGCAAAGTATTCCTGTAATGCTGTGGATACAATTTTCAATGAGTTGGCTTCATATTTACCCTTATTAAGTGGAGCAAACAGTTTACCCTTGCATTTGATTTTACCGTTATCCATAACAATCAGATAGTTGTTCACATCTCTTTGGCAGACCTTGGATATTCTATCTTCTTCCATAATGAAGCCTGTTCTGTTTTCAAAATCTTTGATTACAGAAGTGCAGTATGCGTAGTTCGCTTCATCAATCGAGAACATTATACCGTCTGTATTGGATTGTATCAGTGTGAAACTGTCTATCTGCTTTTCCAGTTCCAGTATCAGACTGATGAGAGATACCTGACCGTCAACACATACACTCTTACATTGTAGTGGGTCATATGCCTTATTGAATTTAGCACCACTTATCCCGTACATAGTGTTCATAACAAGCTTGATTGTAGGTATCTTCTCCTTTGGTACAGTAGAGTCCGGATTGAATTTACTATCCTTTCTTTCCTCATACAGATGCTTGAATTTATCCACATAATGCACCGCTCTTGACAGATGATTATTAATGAGCATTATTGACGGATAAAACGAAAAAGCATCATAGTTTAAAATCAGTCTTTCTCCCGATGATGTATCCTCAAAATAATTCAGTCTCGCTCCGTGCAGTCCTCCGAAACCCAGTTTGTGTGGACAACCTGCAATCTCCGTATCATATGACGGTGAAGCATCTTCATTAATACTGCCGTCATAATTATATCTAGGTGACATATTTTCATAGAAATCCACGATATCCTCTCGGATTGTATCAATGTCTATGTTCTTGGGGAACTGATATTTCTCGTCTAAATCAAACGTAATTTTTTCACAACCTAAATAATCTGCTATGACATTAGCATTTGTCATACCCATAACCTTGCTCTCATCAAGACCGCTATCGGGTTCTCGTGCTATGTCAAGTTTTGTCTGAATATAGTTTTTTCTCATTTCATAAAGCGGTCTTAATGCTGAGACATCTGTCTTACAATAGAACAGAATTTCCTCATACATTTTCTTAGTCCACTTACGCTTATCATTGAAGTCTATTGTTGTTTCCGTAATATCAAGACCTAAGTTACCCTCAATTTCTTTAAGAGATTTTCTAGGTACAATATCCAGTATCAAGTCCATTTGTGGCGGTAATACACAGTAATCAAACGGATATTCCCAACCCTGCTGCCCGTCAGCTATTATCCAGTCATTAATCTCTTTGATTACAAACGGGTCATAACCACAGAGGACGCCTTTCAGTATATACTGGTCATACCACTTGTTATTATATCCACACATCAGTATGTCATTTTCTTCTATGAACTTCTGAACAGCTTCACAGTCATTGTGGAACACTTCCCACCTGTCCGGCTCAACATATGAGTTTAGACATAAAAGCCAGTCCTGTTCAAACACTTCAAAGTCATAGAACCATAGTTTTTCTTCCCATTGTTTCATATCTGTTGTTTCCTCTTTTCTATTCTGTTATTTCGTCATAATCTTCTTCTACAGTCTGTTTACGGATTGTTACATAATTTCTGTCTGTGTCCATAACGAAGTCTACAAAATCACCCACATTGATATTGAGATGCTTTCTGACATCTTCCGGCAGACCGACTCTATACATCTTATCCATTTTTCTGCTTAATTTAACTACTTCACTCATACACAAATCTCCTTTCTCTAATATTCAAAATAACCCTGTTCCACTATCTGTCTGCAATAGTCCTGATTAAGACTCACACCTTTCTCAAGCAGATGATAAATACTCTCATCTACAGTGTTTTCTGTGAGCAGATGATAGTAGTTCACGGGTGCTTTGACACCTATACGATGACATCTGTCCTGTGACTGGTCTAAGGTTCTTGTGTCCTGACAAGGTTCAAAGTAAATAACGTGTGTACTCGCAAAGAGGTCTATACCCTCTCTTGCACTTTGGTACTGTCCAATAAATACTTTTATATCGTCCTCAGACTGAAACCTTTTCCAAACAAGTTTATCTTTCGTGTCTCCGTCAAGTATAACATACTTTATGTGTAGCTTGTCAAGTATTTTGGCAATTTTACTAATAGAATATTTAAAATTGGCAAAGATTACTACCTTACTGGGTAATATTGATGTAACCAGTTCTTCCAATATGGAATACTTTTGACACTTCAAGTCGTGGACTTCTCCGTCATCGTCTATTACAAATCCACTTGCAATCTGTCTCAGCTTTGCCAGTTTAACAAGGGGGTTTGCAAAGTTCATCTGTAAATCCCATATATAAGATTGTTCTGCTTCTTTATACAGTTTTTTCTCCTTATTCTCACACACTATGATTTCGGGTGGCAGTTTTTCCGGCAGGTCAAGACATTCTTTCTTCAGAATACGGAAACTTCTCTGAGCAACAATGTCAAGCAGTTCGTCCTGATGTCTATATCCAACTACAAAATTTACAAATGTTCCTGGTATCTGTCGTTCGATAAGATACCTTGCTGAGAACTCTTTGTAGCTACCCCATATGTCCGGCACGAGAAAATCCATAAGAGTATAGAACTGTTCCAGTTTACCCTTATCAAGCGGTGTACCCGTGAGTATGTAACGGTACTCAGAGCGTCTGTTTACTCCTATGACAGGATTTTTCTTACGCTTAGTACCAATCGCCCATATACTCCTTTTAGCCTGTCTGTTCACAATGTTGTGTGCTTCATCAAGCACAACCACATCAAAATGACCTTGGTATTTATCTCTCCGCCACACCTTATCATAATTGATAACCTCAATGCACTCTAGGGCGGCTTCTTTTCGGCTCTTAGGGAGTTTTTCTATATCCCTAGACCAACTGCCCAGTACAGACAATGGAGCGACTATAAGGGCATTTTTAATCTTTCCCGACATATAGAGATTTGTTATGTGGTAGAGAACAGGAAGTGTTTTTCCTGTTCCCTGTTCTGCGAATATTGCAAACTGCTTATGCGTAGTTAGCAGATTTAGTATCGTTTTCTGATGTTCATACAGCTTCACTACTCTATCACCTCACAAGTCTTATCTATCAGTTTTGTTATGTTCACACCGGTAAGTTCCTCAGTGTCCTTAACAAACTGTTTTATATTACATCTATGGTCTGAAATCTCCTGCAATAGAGCCATATGTGACTCCATAAATTCATCAATCTGTTCCTTATCCCAGTCGTACACTGTAGCAAGGGTTCTCACCATTGCTGATATGTTCAGGAAATTTGTTGCCTTTACATATTCGTAAGGTGTCTTAGTGGGTTTGTGAATAGATTTCTTTTTAGGTTTCTTCGCTCTTGATACCATTATTCCACCTCCGCCAGTTTTATATATCTAAAATAAATATCAATAGTGATTTCACCCTCATTACTCCATCGTGTTGCACCATTGGTGAATACTTTCGGGTTACCATTTTCCTCATCAACACCTGCAAAATATCTTCTAAACCATTTCTTGTTGTCTAAAGATATTAGCACAGGTGTATCGACAGGTACTTTAGACCAATCAACTTCGGGTTCGACATATTCTGATAGTAACCATTTTATTGTATTCGTATAACAACTAACACCATCATTATTATCACTTGAGAATAAGCATCTAATACAAGCTAGACCTTTGCAAGGTACAATTTCATTCGTATCTATATCTATTGCTATACTGTTATTACTATTTAAGACAGCGTCTATTATTTTTCTTTGATTTTCGTAATTGTTCATAGTCTATTCCTCTCCTTATCACCGAATTTACAGAAAAACACATTAGGGTTATAAATAAGACCCTGTTTTATTTTTTCCGACCTATTTAATATTAACAACCAGCACGCTCCTTGTGTTTTATCAAAATTATAGCAATCCTTACAAACACATTTCGCTTTAAAACGCTCATTCAGTTCTTTGTATTTTTAATGTTTCTATGGGTTCTGTAAATCACTTCATAACCCAGTACGACTACCAGTGTAATAGTAGTACCTAAACCTATTGTAATAAATATCCGCTCAAACCAACCCATATTATATATCCTCTCTAGCAAATAAATCACGTTCTGCTGATAGAATATCCGCTTCCACCTCAACAGGTATTACCTCATCATCGACAGATAATAGGGTAGACACTCCTGTGGATAATCTGACACACATTCTGTCATACACATCACCCTGCGGTTCATCAGTTACGATAAACAGCATACCGTCATAGACTACAGTTCTTCCCGGTTCTATATTACGCAGTCGTACAGACTTACTTTCAGCACCTAAAAATTTTAATAACATTATTCGCTCCCTTCTGAATACAAATTCTTCCAATCCGAATGGACTATTAATTTAGTTTTAACGGGTGTGACAGGTGTTTCTGTGTCTAATTGTATGCAATTCCATTACATAATCACCTCTTTCTTCTGTATATATTTCATATTATTGATAACTTTATCTGTGTAATCTGTAGAGTATATCCCTTTTTCCCACAAGGCTTTAGCCTGTACACTACCCATATTGTATGTCATCAGCTTCTGCTCTCTTGTGGGGTACTTTATTTTAGAGAGCATATAAACACCACATCTGATATTGTCTTTAGCGTCTAGCAGGTCTATATTACCGAAAGCATCTGAGAGCCACCTGTAGTTGCAGGCATTAATTTGCATAATACCATAGTCATTGGTTTCTGATACAGCTTCAGTATTAAAACCACTCTCAGTTTTCATTACTGCCAGTACCAGTACAGGCTCTACATCATACTTGATACATTGTATAAACGTGTATTCCTGCAAGTCCTGTGATAAGTCTATATCATAGTATGTTTGGTTCTGAAATTCCTCAAGACTGTAATTTTCATTTTCCAATTCCAACACAACAGCTTCAAGACTTGTCAATCTCTTATCTGCGTCTTTTATAGTCATAGTCTGCATCACTATTGTCGCTGATAGTATGCTTGTGACCACCAGTAACGATATGGCAGATATGAGTCCTACTTTGTTACTCATTAGTTTCTCCTTTCTATATCAGAGGTCTTTTGTAATTCTTTAAATAATTCCCCCATTGTTCAGCCATAGCTTTCGCTATACCCGGAAACGTCTTACTTCTTGCTTTGCTTCTTTCTTCGGGAGAAAGACCCCTTACGTCTGTATAAAATTTACTCTGTCTTTTCTTTTTACCAGTTCTTTTGTCAATCCATTCAACGTACTGTATGTGAGGTTTTTCTGTCGTATCAGGTATTAGTTCGGGTAAATTCTTTAGCCAACTCCATCAACATCAGCTCCTAAAGCACTA
>ERZ808274.180-NODE-180-length-36741-cov-4.094232_pt1 | contig 36741 bp, 33 predicted proteins | sample MGYA00521277_ERZ808274 | MGnify/ENA primary metagenome ERZ808274 (study PRJEB31516, sample SAMN03275597) | gut metagenome | biome: mammalia-associated habitat; material: feces | host: Papio cynocephalus | place: Kenya | collected 2012-07-28 ... | reverse complement strand
TCAGGAGCAGGTGAAGTAGTATCATCAGGTACATCAGGTGCTTCAGGAGCAGGTGAAGTAGTATCATCAGGTACATCAGGTGCTTCAGGAGCAGGTGGAGTAGTATCACCCTCAGGAGCAGGTGGAGTAGTATCAGCCTCAGGAGCAGGTGGAATTTCTATATCTTCACTTTTATTCTCGTCATCATCTGCTTCATGTAACAATCTATATCTATTATAGATTATATTTTCAAGATAATCTGTAAAATCATTACTATAATTGCGCATATTAATTCTCGTCTTCCTTTGTATTTTTGCTCATAAATATCTTTGTTTTATATCCAATACTACTATTTATTTCTTGCCGTTTTCTTTGAAACTGTTTTTTTAATAAAAGTAACTGTCTATATCTATCAGGAGAATCGCTATTTTCAGCTTTAGATATTTCTCCATCCAAAACTTTTAACTCAACATCTATTTCATCTAACAATTTAACTTTTTCTTTGTCAGAAAGATTTTTACTTTTAGCATATAATCCAATAGCTCCAAGAATAGGTAAAACATATGATCCCGCTGCTGCCCCAATAGCTGCCAAACCCAGACCGATTTTTAATGTTTTTGATATAGAGTGATTGACTTGTCCTGTTATTAATTCAGCTCTTTTATCTCCAGGAGAATCTAAGAAATTTTTAGCATTTCTTATAACATTATTAAATTCCATATCAAGATCTCGACTCATCTCTTGCTCTTTAGCCGACGCTTGTTTAGCTTTTGATTTAATACCTTCCCATGATAACTTTATATCGCTCCATGTTTTTGCAACTTTATCTCCAGCATCTGAAATTTTTTCTTTTAAAGATTTCTTCTCTTTTTGTATCGTTGGTGGTGGAGATGGGGGATTTGGTTGTTTATTTGCATCTGGAACTACCGGTGGTGTAGTAGGTGTATTATCATCTTCTAATAATGATTGTAAATAATTTAACCCCTCGTTGATTCTCACAACATTAAATTTATCATAAGCAGATATACCTTTACGAGATTCTTCAGATAAACTCAACGCAACTTTGTATTTAGAGCGTAGAAATATATCTAATTGATTATCTGATTCGGATAATGAATAATACGCGACACTATTTCTATTGAAGAGTTTACTATTTATCGATTTAATTCTATGATCGGCGAATGTAGCAATTATATCTATATCAGAGCACTCATAGCAATACGATCTGATTGGTATAGATATATATTCACAATTATCTACATAATCAGCAACACACCCTTCTTTAATAATTGATGGGTTATATGATGCTACACATTCTAATTTAATTTTATTATTAACCATCTTTTCAGATTGATCTAAGATACTATGAACCATTTTAGCATCCATAAATAAATCATTTGTTTTAAAATGATTTATTTCGTTCAAAGTAAATATTCCTGTTGTTGGGTACCCATAATACGATTCGTTATTTAGATTATTTTCATAGATCAGCTCAGCATATTTAAACATTTCAGAATCATTAAGCTGATTCGATTCCATAAATTTAACTAGATTTCTAGATTCAGTGATATTTAAAGAAATATCAGCGTCTTTTAATAAATCAGATGAATTATAACCAATATTGTTTATATTACAATACTCATTGATAACAGATATGATTTTATTTAAGTTTTTTTCACTATGATAGTTATTCTTAGCCAATGCAGATATTTGCTGTAGTGTTTTATTTGGATTCATTTTCCAATCATTTATTTTTTGATCTATCCCATATCTCTTATAATTTTCAGTAAAATATTTAATTCGCTTATCGGCGTTCATAGATAAAAGATTAGAATTTTTTATTGCTCTTTTATATCCTTCGATATCTTTTTCAGATGTATCACCTTTTAATAAAAAATAATCCAATACGTTTTCAACTAAGACATCTTCTTGAATAGGTTTACCCGTAGTATATCCGAGATATGATAATTCTTCTAAAGCAAACGTAAATAATTTATCATTAGAAATATCATATGTACAAACCATTTCGCACAACCTATAACATTTATCTTTATCGCTATAGGTATTAAAATCAGATAAGTTAAAACGACCAGAGACAATACCATGATTCTTTTTTATTCTATCAATTTGATGATATATATCTATAGTCTTATTCAACTTATCTTTTGTATCTTTTCCAATATTAGACAATTCTACTAAAGATTTACAACTCTTCAATTCAGAATTTGGTATCATGGGAATAATCATATTAGTTATAATATTTACAGACTCTTGAAGTAAATCTTTTTGATTATCATTGTATAAAGTTTCTAAGACGAATATAGCATCTCTATAAGACGTACATTCTTTTAAAAAATTCTCAATATTTTTTTTATATACATTAGGATTTTTGCATTTGGATAAATCTAGCATAATGCTATTTTCATTAAGATTTTTAAGTCTTTCAAGAAACCTTGCTCTTGTGAAAGCGTATTTCATACATAATGGTTTATTTACCATATCTATCCTCCAAATAATACTACATAAATCAAATTATTATGAAGTTCAAAATGCATATTTATAAAGGAGTAAGGATTTTATCCTTACTCCTTAGGTATGAATTACAATATTCTCAGATATACGTTCAATTGGAACACCAAAATCTTTTTCTCCAGGATATACATTACGATGTTCATATAATGTAGCTCCATATGGATATATTACATTATATATATCTTCGATTATATCTCCATATTTATCATTGTCTGGATATAAATGTAAATTGAAATAGAATATACTATATTTATTTATTAAATGCAATATAGTACCTTTATACCCAGATCCTGTTACAGCCATAAAAATATCAGATCCATTTTTTCTTAAGTTGTATCTGATACTTAATATATCCATTGGTCCTTCTGCTACATGAATATTAATCTTTTCTGGAGAATTTAGATTGATATTAGCAGGAAGAACATACATTTTTTCAGTATTGTTATTCTTTCCGTATATATTGTAATTGATATATCTAGTATCTATTGTCTTATACACTATACCATTATCACATATACGTCTTAGATTAACAAAATTATTATCCAAACTAGCAAATCCAATAAAAAAAGTATTTAACTGGTTAACAATTTGACTGTGTCTAGTATACGTATATATAGAGTTGTAATCTAAAGTATCTTTAAGATTCAACACAATCTTATTTTGTGTACAATCATTAATAGTTAAGAGTGTTCCTAATCTATTATTTAAATATGCTAATTTGGTATTTGCTAAACATATATCGTGTACAGATGGATACAATTGAAGTTTAGTATCATTATATCCACTATAGCCGCGTGATTTTTGTTTAGAAATTTTATCTAGTTCTATTCCAATTTCCGGATTATATATTCCCCATTCTATCATTACTTTAGAGTCAAGAACTCCAGATGTTTGACATTTAAAGCAATGAAATAATGGAGGAGTATTATTATCCGGTATTTTAATATACAAATGCCCATGCTGAGAATTTATATCTGAACAATACCTACAATGACAAACAATCTCAGATCCTCCAGACACAACAGAAGAATCTGGAATATATGATTTAATATAACCAATAAACAATTCTTTAAATTTATCCATATGCAACTCCTATATAATAGTCACTGTTTTAGTAAAAAATAAAATAGACAGAGAGTGTAGGCTCTCTGTCTATTGTTCATGTTAACACATGAGGATAAATGTTTCCACTTCCTCAATTATTTCTCCTATGGCTGTAGTATCAATTCTGATACCATCAATATCTGGATTAGGATCCACTATTGAAAAATCTGATGATATGATCGTAGCCAACATTCCTAAAATATTATTAATAATATTATCATTTTGATATTTATTAACAATAAGAGGATATGATGGGGACGATTCTGCCATAGATTTTTCTTTTTTGTTTATGCTTTTTCTTTGCACAAACTTATCGATCCTCCCGGATATGATGTATGGAAATATTATCATACCTTTAGAAAGCAACATCTTCTTAGCCGCAATAACCAATTTGACATAATCTTCGCGGTTTATAGAGTTTATCGATTGAGTATCTTTAAACCATCTATAAAATAAGCAAAAGATTAACTGCTTTTGAAAGACATTAATAGTGAAATTTCCATCAGGGCACATAAGCAATCTATTAGTGTAGAATTCAATTTCATTTTGATCAAACGGACCAAAAGTATTCTCAATATTTTTCATACATACCTGACAGTTGATTTTATTCTGCAGATATAAACTCTCACTCATTCGAATCATATTAGATTCAAACTTATCGAAATCAGAGACAGAGTCTTGGTCTCTATTTGACGACGAAATTGCTACAAATTGAAATTCGAACGAAATATCTGTTATCTTATAGCTCGTATTTCTACGAATAGAAGCGTAATTAAAACTAATGATATTTTTATCGAACGTATATTTGGGCATAATATTTAAAATAATATTATACACTGAGTCGGTACTATGGGTTGTAGTATCAATTGCTCGAATATCTTGTTTAACCCAAATAGCCTGATTATTTTTTTGGTTTGTTACAACATTTGTAAATGCCGTATCATACAATTTGGAAAAGATATCGATATCTCTTCTAAGATACAGTATTCTATCATAGAATGATAGCAAGAATGAATCTATATTATCAATCTTGTGCATATATGCATAATTGCATAACAGCGGAATACACAAATCCATTAATATCGACATCCAATGTAGTATCTTAGCATGGTCGTTTGTATATTGAAGCGTTGGGTTCTTTAAATTATTATAATGGAGGTCTTGACAATAATTGTCTTCTACCATCATCAACGCTTTATTAGACAAATTACTATGCAATATGTATTTTTCCATATCATCAAAAAATGACAATACCGGATACATATCTGTGTTATATCTATCCATTTTGATCTTAATAGCAAACAGAATAGATAAATACTCTCGTTCAGTATCATAATATTTTTCAAAATAGTTTAAATACTGAAATAAGTGTTGACGCATAGCAATACTATTATAACACTTCTTTGTAGATAAGACGAAATAATTTATTTTATCGTCTATATCTAAATTCAATGCAGATCCAATCGGAGCTACAAAGATTCCAGGTTTGCAATTGATAATAGCATCGTCTGGATGAGGCTGCCATTTATCAACCGGAATATAATCTGAATTTGGTACGTTATTACTCATTTATCTCTCCCATAAGATAATAAAACAGTCATTAATCTCTCATAGATATAATATCTTTGTATTATCTATTTTGGTTTTTTGGGTTTAATCATTTTAGGAATCTGATTGTAGTCAATCTTTTTAAAATGACCAATCCCATATTTTTTAATGACCTTTTTTACACCCTTTGTATTTTTCTTTACTTCTTCATCAGAAACATCCTCGATACCAGATTTGCTTTTTTTCAGTGATGAACTAACATTGTGTTGCTCTGCTATTTTCTCATCGGCGTGCATTATTGTGTTTTTCCAAACACTAGATTTATACGAAGCTGGATTTATCCACTTAGCTTTATTAAACAAATCTAATCGTTGCATTTCTATATAAGCAAAATAAAGTGATTTAACGTACCCTATTTCATCCTTTGGATTTTTTATTTCAGCCTTCTTTTTCAATGCTAATTTGGACATTTTAAATTCAAGATCTTTAATAAACATATCATGAGTCTTGAACGCATGAGCAAAGGTATAAACAAAATTTGGATCATTAGAATAAAATTGTACATTGTATTCTCGTAACGATCCAAGTGATTTAGAGTTATTACCTTTATTTGGAAACATTCGTATAACTATATCATAATAAAATTTAGCCAATGTTTCACATGGAATCTTAAAATGAACATAATAATCGGTTTTATCACAATATAATGTATATTGGATTTTTCCATTTTCTCTAACAAGCAAATTGTCCCATTTATCTCGATAGAGCTGATCGTATACACTTCGGTTCGACATCACCGACGAACCAGAACCCATTGGGTTCTTTATATACTCATCATAATTCATCACAAGTCTCCTGTCCAATACTCGGGAAGCCATTGTCGTGGCTTCCCGATTTTGTGCGCTAGATTAGTAATGAGAAGTTAAAGCCGGAGCTTGCAATATGACTTGATTTGCAGTAAACATAATTGTTACAATTTTTGCTATCGTCTCCAGAATGGCAGGTTCAGACTCAATAGAAGTTAAAACCTTACCATCATAAAGATTACTAACATCCTCCGGGCTCATATTTAATGGCTTACCACCATAAGTAATAATATTTGTTAGAATTTCTTCCAAGCATTTATCATCATTGACGATTGTACGATATAAGGATTTTATTGTTTCTTTATATGCCTGATTTAATAAATGGATGAATATGGTTTTTGGATCGTCATCGTTCCGACTAAGTAATTTAGTCGTAACATAATAACCCATTGTATTTGCGCCATACCCAACACCATTTTTTGCAGCCGATCTAGTATTTAAGACAGCATCTTCTACTAAATCTCTGAGAGAATCTCTATCAGAAATAGATATACCACCAATAAACAATTCTACCATGTTAGACTTTACAGCATTTAATTGTCTTTTTAACGCACCTAAAGCACCAGCATGTCCACCTTGAGACGAAAGAGCTGTATATTCGGCTTTTAGAAAATTCACAATATTGGTGTATGTTTTACTTGGTATAAAATTACCAGATTCATCGGTAATAAAATTACCAGACTCATCAGATTCATACATCAATGACGGATCTACAAACTTTGTACTTAAAGCATCAGCTTCAACTTCTCCGGCTGTCCCATAAAAATCGCATACGGTTTGTAAAGTTGGAGCTAATCCAGAATCTTGATCCTGTTTTTGAATTTTATCATCAATATATTTCTTTATAGGTTTACAACCACATAAAGCGGATATATGATCTACATAATTCTCATCTAAACCAACATAATTAGTTACAATCAGTATTTGAGGTTTTTGAGAATATGTAGATTCATCAAATTGATGAAGAATCTGAACAATACGTCTCATATATGCTTGAGCATCTCTAGAAATTTGAGGTGCTAATATGACAGTAGGAATTTCTGGTCTCGGGTTAACCCTATTGAATCTTCGCTCAATAATATTCTTTTCTATGATGGTCTGAAATAAAGCTATCTGCTCAGGGGTATCAATCGGGTCTGCAAAATGATAAACATGTACCTTATACTCAGATGTAGATCTAATTCTTGAAGAGCCACGATCGATATTGTTAATCATAGCAGGGTCTGCATATCCAGCCTCAACAGTTACACCATTATATGATTTAACATATGTATTAGCATTTGTCGATGCAGATACATCAATAAATACATTCATTCCATATTCTTTATAAATATCTTCTAATTGTGAAGCTATTTCATCATTACCGTTGGTAGATACATATGCGATATCATATATATCTTCTAGCGTACATTCTCTTCCACGAGATCTAATTTCACTTGAAACTTGAGCTACAGCTTCTTTAAAAATACGCATTGTTTCATATGGATTGTTGGTAAATTTTCCCGCTTTTTCATATTCACACAACGCATCGAAAATTAAAGAAGACATCACTACAATAGAAGATGTACCATCTCCAACTTCTTTTTCAATATGTCTAGTGGCATTTTCAATTTCAGATTTAATAGCCATCTCTATTGGAAATTGATACTTAATATGCTTGATAATCTTGTTTCCATCTTTAGAATATTCAGCTACAATATCAGCATCAGAAGAACCTCTTAAAATAAGAGAATTAGAGCCAGCCGGGCCCATAGAATGAATAACAGCATCTTTCAAATCTCTCAAAACTCTACGTTGAATATCACGTAGTTTTGATCCAGAGATAATATTATTCTGAAGTTTAGTAGAAGAGTTCTGTACAACTCTTCCGATTTCGATATTATTACTCATCAACTTTCTCCTTAGTTTTACGATGATCTTCTCCAAACAAAATGATTTTATTGTTAAGAGTTAAATGTTTTCCCTGCTCAGATCCAAAATAATCTAATGAATATTGTAGTGGTTGTATATAAATAGTTTTTCCTACCAATTTATCACAAAGATTATATTTTACAAAAAATGAATAATCTTTTACATAGAATACATCTTTAGATAACAAGGTATTCGTATCTACATACACAACATCATTAGATTTGCAATCACAAAATTTAATAATTGCATCTCGCTCAATATCATTCGATATTGAAATTATTGGGGTAGATCCAATCATACTTAACCCATATTTTATCATCATTTGTATAAACTTACGTATTGATATATCATACGATGATAAATTTATCATATCTGTATACACGTTAGATATAAACGATTCATATAGCGAATCAATATTTTCAGCATTTTGATCTACAGATATGATAGATAAAGGATTAATATTTGTTCTAGACGATAGAAGTGATAGAAGTTCTCTATCACTTCTATTTAAGATATCTAAACGAAATGCTCTTTCGTCTTGATAATTCTCACGAATGTATCGAATCAACCCCAAATCAGTATTGAGTGCAAAATTAAAATCTATAACAGGAAAAATATTTTGTCCAGTTACATCTAAATTTTGCAATATTATCCCAACCGTTCATCTAAGTCATCAATGGAACTATAAATGTTTTGAGATCTAGAAGGCACTTCTGATTTTTGATTTAAATTATTAAAAAATGAATTCGATTTTGAATCTTTCTCCGCACCAACTTTATCTGCAATTCTGCGAATCATATTGGTCAGTTTAGCAGTTTCATATCTTCCAATATCGTAGAAAGATGCTCCTAATGCTCCAGATGCAGATCTAGAATAATCCAGCAAAAGATTAGCAAACTGGTTTAACTCAACATCGTTCATATATTCTTTCTGACATTTAAGAGAATCGATATCATGAACTCTGAGTAAATAATTATAATTAACGTTGAAGTTGAACCTCTGTGAAGATTCGTATTGACCGTCACTATTTACTTTAGCAATGAATAAAAACGGAATACCATTATCTCTTCCGATAGCAATAAATCCACGAACCTCTCCAGTTCCAGTATCAACCCCAAATACATCATCAGATTCAGGATTGTTAATAATCCTAATAACAGCATTAGCTAAAATTTGAGCTTTAGTTGGAGACAAATAGATATATGCCAAATCGTTACCTTTTCCGGTGGTATTATCGGTCTCGGTAATAGATACTTTCAAAGTACTTTTCCAAAACGTAAATCCCAAAGACATATTCTCTTTGGGATTTTTGATACGTAATCTAGAGTAATAATTCGGATCATTCATCTGACTATTACTTTGATAATTATTTCCAAGAGGCATAATTCGTTCTCCTTATAAATTACAACCAATATCTAGATGGGAGACCAGATATTGGTTGTAATAACAATCGAAGGTAATACATGTGTGAAACTAAAAACGGGTGTAAGATTTTTAATTCAACATGTATTTACAAGTTCGTCGTTTAGTTAATTTTAAAATTTAGGATCTGTTATTTTGTCTAAATCTTGCCTTAAAACTAATGTGAAATTAAATAAAGATTGTATAGCTTCTTTACTAGAAGCTCTGATATTTTCACATCCACTTGTAATAAAATTAGCTTTTGAATCTCTAAATTTTTCAATCTCTATATTTGTTTCTTCAAAGAAAGATCCTTTCACTTGACCAGTATCACCATCATAGTCAGCTCCAGCACCATCTAAATATAGATTACTAAGTTGCATAGTATCTACAAATTTTGAAGAACTACTAGAACCAATATCAGATTCCCTTATTTTAGGATAGAATCTATAAAAATCATTATAAATAATAATCGGTTCTGTTTCTGTTGTGCTAGATATTTCAATACCTGTATATATAGTATTAAAATAATCATCATATGGGTATCTTGTAAAAGCCATTTGCTTACCATCAGTAGCTTTTTTGGCAGCAATATATATTACATCAACCCATGTTAATCGTCTATTGTAAACGGGTTCAACATCACGAACTTCATGAGTTTTTGGATCTACATATCTTCCAGTAAATTTGAAATATATAGGATTTTTACCATTCGGAATTTCTACAGGAAGAAATCGATTATCATGAGAATATACAAATTTTTTTAGTTGATCTTTTAACACATCATCATTAAAATATTGAATAGCGTTTGATGGTAATACAAGATCATTAGATACCGTTTTATTAGACATAAATATTAAATTCATCGTAGTATTGCTTAAAAGCAGATTTTCAAAAAATTTTCTCATATGAAATAGCATGAATGGATAAAAATCAGCAGCGGCTGCCGCCAGCGGAATTGCAGATCGATCAAAATTAACCATCAGATCATCCACAGTTTCTGCTTTCAATTCTGGAGCTGTTAATACTAATCTCGATGAATAATCTGATGTGTATGCCATGTTTGCTCTGATAATACCAAATTTGCCACTTAATCCAGCACCTTTATCTGTGATAGCATCATTAGTATTTCCACAGAACCAATCATATATAGTTTTCAATGTTTCTTGGATCCTAAAGCATGTTGTATCTGCCATGGATAAACCATAGTCACCATTTTCTTTTAATGCTTTAGCTGCTGTTATCAAATGAACATATAGTGTATTTATCTGACCAACCCCAGTATGCTTACCAGAAGTATTCACATCTCTATAGAATGCTGGAATCACAATGTATTTATTTAAAAAAAGTTTTCCTTCTTTGTAATTATGCATTACATATTTTATTCTAACATCTCGTGTACGAGAAGATGTACGATGAAATTTTAATTTATCAAAATTTTTCTTAAACCATCGTAATCCAGTATCACCATTAGGATCCTCTACAAGCTGACCATCTGAAGATATCTTAAATTTCTTCATGCCAGATGCAACGAATTTAATTTTACTATCTAATTTACAAAGAGTTTTATAACAACTTGGATCCATAAAATATTCATAAAGATCTATATACGCAAACGTTCCGGCTCTATCTCTTTGAGTAATACCAAAAATCTCATTAGACAATAACCCATCAGATGTTGGAGCTCCCCCAGCACTAAAAAATGTAGGATTAGTAATGGGCTTAAGTTCATTTACTTTGATATATTTATCTACATCTAAAACCTCTAATCTCAATATCGCCTTATTTGCTCTCTCCAAATAAGATATTTCATCTAATGCCATTAAATCTGGATCTGTATCAAATGCTTCGAATATCTTATCTAATGGATCTTCATAATAGTTATATCCAACATCAAAATTGTCGGTATTCTCAAACATAACAATCCTCTCTTAATTATAATTCATAATAGGAGCATATGGTTGATATGCATCATTTAAATAACAAAAATAAATATCGCGCATCTTGTCAAAATAAGATTTCTCTGTTCCATTGAGAGAACCATAAATCGTATACATTAAATTATAATAATACAAAGCTAATTCTCCATAATCAGATTCTTCATCTGAAAATGTAGGATTTGCCATGATTGTAACTTTATCAAACAACACAATCATTGCTTTAAATATTTTTTTTACAGTAGAATCTTCCGGAATGTTTAAAATTTTATTAGATAAGATTTCATTAAATTCATCTATCATATCTCTAATATAAGCTACATACGATTCGTCTCTATTGTATATAAATCTACACAAATCGTGTATAATAGAACAAATCGCATCAGATATTATATTAGAATATAGAACTCCATTATCCATACTCAATTCTGGATTCATAGATCGGTCAAATAAAACGTAGTTTAAATATTCAATACATTCATCTATATTAGTAAATTCAGATGTACGAGTAATTCGAGCAAAAAAATCCAAATTATCTATACTATAATCAGATATCTTAGCTGCCAATCTTTTTAATTTGAACTTTTCAACCATTATTTCTAAGCTCCTTTAATTTTATAGTAAGGTTAAAATAACAGTTCAAAAAAAAAATAAAACAGAGTATCATTAAGATAACTCTGTTTTATTTTATAAACTAACGATCAATCTCGTTAGTTTCTTCGGGCCATATCTCTTCCGCATAAGCGAGATAATTGATGTTTAGTACACTAATTAGTACTAATACATCATGTCTATCGGCACCGGCTTGACGAAGGCTCCAAATTTTATTACGTATAAATGCTTTTTGGCGCTTCGTAAGATTTTTATATAACTTTTCAGCTTTCACCCATCTTATCATTTTATTTTACACTCCTTATAATTATAATTAAACATAAAGTGTTGCATACATGCAGACACTTAAGGCGAGAATGATATCATCCATATCATTCTCGGATAACATCACATCCTCAGGTAACTCGATTTCTGGATTTAATGCATCGATCAAATCCATACGAGTTTGCCTTTCACCAAACCCAAAGCGTTTGAAGACATTTACTATGTCTTCTTCTTTGAGTTCGAGGCTAGTTTTATCGGCAAAATGTTCAACCATTAACTTATATTTAATAATTGGGGGAAGCTCACTATTTTTAGCAGCGCGGCAACCGACTACCTCGATCATATAATAATCGAACCTAGCCTTTGTTCTTTGCTTGGCTCCATTTAAAACATGTTGTCCATATTTGGTAGACTGAATCTTATTGATTAAATCCATACCATTACGGACTCTACTATCAGACACATATCTGTCGGTAATGTATTTAACTTGAGCTTGATTGAATTTCATAATAATCCTCCATACTATACTCTGGAACTCTATAATAATCCATAGTACAGTAACTAAATAAAAGATATAACAAGATACTATGTATCTTATTATTCACTATTATATTATCTAAGTATAATATAGAACTTTTAAAAAATAAAAGTATATGACGTATATAATGTAAATACAATACCAGTATAGGATAAACCTATACTGGTATTAATGTATCTATAAGATTAGACGAATAGTTTCTAATACACCTACAATTTTATCTAAATCAGAAAAGAACTTATCGTCTGATTGAATAACCTTTTTATATTTTCTTGCAATACTTTTTATTCTAGGATTATTTTGACTATTAAAGTAGGCATTAAAGGTATAATATATAATATGCAATATCCGGTATGCTATATCGTATTTTAAACATTTAGGATTGATCCATACAGACGAAATATCAAGAACAGCTTCGATTCGAGATATCTCGCCAGAAAGTAAAAATACCACATCATCTATACCAGATCTATTATATACTGTTTTCATATCTCGTAATAAAGAAAATACAACATCAAATTCTTCTACTATAAAATCAATATATTTTTGAGGTGCACGACATGATTTAGGTCTATTAACAATTATAAGACTCAGATCTATATCTTTATGCTTTTCCAGCGTCTTCGGCATATCGCAGATTGCCTCTTCGGTTGAACTATTAAAGAAATAATAATTAAACTTAAAATGATCATATACTCCAAAGAAATCATTATTAGCCATTGTTAATCACCATCGACAATAAATTGTTTTATTGTAAGTGTAGATTACTTTAAAACTTTAATACCAAACAATAGGCCTAATTCTACGGTCCATGCTGAAAACCAAGCAACAGTAATATCACTTTGCACAGTATGACCAAAAAAGTTTAAAACTAGCACAGCTATAGTATACCATATAATATTAATCATAGCAATCACTGTAAATATAGTTTGCCGACTAAAACGTTTAGGAGCCATAATCAATACCTTTCAAAAAAAAATAAAACCAGTATTACAACTGGTTTTATTTTAAAGTTACTGGATTTGCTAAATCCAGTTCTCAGTATAGCATACTTTAATAAAATTAAAGCATACCAAACAACATTCAATACCTATAATCATTTTTTTCGTAAAGGCGTTTACCTTTTCAGTATCGTTAATGAAGGTATTGAACTCGGCTGCCCAACTATATTTGCTCACAAGTTCTATATACTTGCGAGTCAATAAATCAGGATTCTCCATAGATTTAAAAGTATAATCCCAATACCACGTAGCAATCATATCGTTTATTTCTTTACAATATGATTCGACAATAATAACGAATACAGCAAATACCACACCAAATAACATAATACAACCACCATTCTTCTTGGAACTCTATAATAGTCCAAAAATATATTGGAACAATAAGTATATTGTATACTTATTATTCATAGATATATTACTTAATCAAAAAAAAAACACTTTTTAAAAATAAAAAGCAGGATATGGAATTAACCATATCCTGCTTAATTATCTATTCTCCAGTAGAACCAAATCCACCATTACCACGTTCGGTATCATTATCGAAATGGCCAACTACTTCAAGTTTAGGTGTTTCGCATTTTAAAAACACAACTTGAGTAATTTTATCACCAACTTTAAAAGATACATCGTTATCAGAATGATTAAATAAAACCACCTTAATTGTTCCATGATAACCAGCATCAATAGTTCCTCTGGAAGTAATACCTTTAAGCATTAATCCACTTTTACTTTCAAGCCTACCATAATATCCTGCGGGAATATCCATTTTAATCTGAGTATCCACCAATACTCGTTTTCTAGGTGGAATCATAATTACAACCGGAGTTCTTAAATCGTATCCGGCATCAGTATCATGGGCATGTTCTGGTGCTAGAGCGTGACCAGATAAAATAATTTTAACTTTATCTAACATAATCATCCTTTCATCATTTGATGCTTTAGATTGAATAAATACTCCAAATGATTTATTTCATCTTGAGTATAGCTTTCTCTGCCGCAACGTGCCAGCGTATTAGCATTAATCAAAGTGTCTCTTTTCATACAGACACTTGTATTAAAGCTACCATCATTTCTAGAAATATACATAGCATTTCTGGGATTAAATTTTTCCCACATCAGCTGTATAAATCGCTGGTTCATTGGTAACATGATGTTCAAAACATCACCGTCAAAGTCTGCAGCTAATCCTTCTAATACCTGTAATGGGATTCCCATTGTATAGGTATCTGTAAATCCCACACAAAACATTTGTAAAATACTTCCATATGAAATGGTAGGATTTCGATTGATAATAACTGGCAAACCAGCCATTCCTTTCGACTTGCAATCATCAATAATAGATTGTATAATCATACTAATCTTATCATTTGGTTCAATACAAGCCTGATACCAAATAGCATGGGCATCTGTAGGATTCATATTATATATTCTACAAAGAATGTTCTTAATTCTTTGTTCAAGTAGAATAGTTAATCCTACTAATGGTAGAGTAACTTCATCAATTCCCAAGTTTGGGTCTTGAACAATTACATTTCTAGATGTAAAATTACATCTTCCACCTAGGAGACATCTGAAATCTCCGGTTTTTCCGGAAAGTAATTCTTCCATCTGTCCATACAGCTTCATAAAATTCTGTTGAAGATTATAAAGCTGTTGATCTTTGATGTCCTTATTCTTTTCCATCTTTGTCGAAACTTTATTTATCGACGTTGCTAACCTATTCATCATAGCGTATATACCATTTGAATTTTCATAACTCATGGTATTTGTACTATCTATATCAATAGGTCTCAGAATAGTTGAGAATACCGGAATTGAATGTGTAAATACCATGACAATATTTGAGTAAATATCGTCATAGTATAATTTGCCATTATTAGATTTTTTGAGATTATAATAATAATTCATAATCTCATCGAATCTTTCTTGGAACTCAATCATTCCGATTCCAATAAATGGTTCATTCTTTACTTGGATAGATTTACATAAATCCCTAGCATTTTTTACATCTAGAATATTTTCCAGTTTCGAACGTTTTTGACCTTTAATGGCAATACCGCTTCCAAAGAAAGATTCAATCTTTCTATAAAAGGCTGGGTGGATTATTCGATATGGATCTATCAATTTGATCCAACCGAAGTATGATACGTCGTCGTCGACATACCTACAAACTTTACCACATTTGGGGCATTTTAATCCGACATTTAATCTACCTCTTAAACCATCGCCATATTTACAATCACATTTATATCTATCAATAAACGGATTAGCATCGGCTAATGTTTGTCCAAATTTTGGAGAATAAATGCCGTTCTCAGCTTTTAAATCCTTTTTGATACTTCTTTTAGACGGTTCAATTATAAAACCGTTTCCAGAAGAAACATCAGCCTCACATTCCTTATCAAGATCGATAAATTCAATATAAGACTCGTATCGACATTTAGGATTGTGTGGATACGTTTGGTTAGTAGTAGTTGTGTTATCCGGGTCGTATGATAAATATTTTTTTGATTCGGCTCTAAATAGATCAATATATCTAGTCATCATAACCTCCAATCATATATATAATATCTGATTATCTACCCGTTTACTTTCTTAAATCTAGCACCACACGAATAACAATAATCAATACTATGACCAATTTGTTTAATATTGATTGGAGCATCACAACAAGAGCAATATTTGATTCCTGGACGAATACAACCATATTTGTTCTTTAAATTAAGAGTGGCAGCAAACATGTCTGTTCTTTCATCGAGAGTGATAGTATTTTTACGAGATAGTGAATCTGGTGTATACTGACAATATCTAATACCAACAGTGTTCATTATTCTTTTAGCAGATTTGTTGTCAGACGTGTCACAATATTTATCGGATTCATAATAAACCATCGATATACCAGATTGCACTATGAGCTTAGTACATTCTGAACAAGGAAATAGAGTTACATAGATAGTAGAATCTTTTAATATGTCTCTATTACCAGAAAAATTCAGAATAGCATTCATCTCCGCGTGACATATATACGGATATTTAGTACTATACAGATCATCTCCTAAGCGATTCCAAGGAAAATCAGTATCAGTGCTACCATTTACCCATCCATTATACCCGACCGATAATATTCTATTATCTTGAGATACAATCACAGCTCCAACTTTAGTGTGCGGATCGGCCGATCTATATGATGTAAGCTCAGCCATCATCATACACCAATCCTTTACGGGGAGTACATATTTATTATCAGTCATACAATCTCCTTATTAGACTAATAATTATTTGTAAAATACACAAGCGGATTAGGCTTAGTGTTATCAACAAACGTAATCGTTGGTTCTCCATAACTATTAAAAGTCACTAATCGATTAAATCGATTCTGAATATCGATTTTGGCATCTTCTTCTAAGTGTTGTATTTTAATATTGTCCACATTCATCACATTAGTTTCAGTGGCATATTTATTAAAAACTTGTCTCTTAGAATTAAAATACGATAGCACCTGTCGAAATCCTACATCTACCAATTCAATATAGATGGTATTAGGATCTCTAGTTCTACCAAGAGTTTGTCTTGCCAAAACTTCAGATTTAAAAGGTTCTGCTAAAACTACAGAATATTTTAAAAACTTAATATCTTCTCCAGCTCCAGCGGATTTGGTTGTGCTTAAAATAATTCTCTTATCTTTAGCATCTTTTTTATCTGGGTTTATAGAAGAGTAAATCCCAACATCATTTATTAATTCTGGATAATCGTTAATGATATGGTTATATACCTTTTCTATACCAAAATTTGTGCCAATATAAAAAAGTGCTTTACCTCCGTTTCTATATATAAACGAAAAAATATAATCAAACATAACCCAAAATCTATAATTACCCATAAGATACTCAATATATTTTGGATTACTCAATCCATACACGCTGATCTTACATGCATTTACATCAGATGGCTTAGGCATGGAATTATATTTAATCGCCACATATTTAGTATGAGGATCTATATCCGGATTAAACAAATCTAATGATGGAATATTTTTCATATACAACTTGTATATCAAATCTTCCTGTCGATCCGATCTAGCTGGAGTCGCCGTAATATAATATGTCCTCCATACATCTCTTGTAGCAAAATCAATTAGTGCCATATTCTGAAAATTTTGATGAGCCTCATCAAAGAATTTGATACCAATTTTCAGTTTTCTAAACAGATCGGATATCTTGTCCCATCCATATTGCGATCCATAAGATTGTAATGTCGAATGTGTACATAAATAAATAGATTTATCGAGTACAGTAGATTTATCTGAGAGTATTCTAGTGATCATATGACTACCTTGAATTTTCACTATTTCAGATTCGTCTATATCTGTATATTCTTGTAATCTATCTTTCCATTGATCAAGAATACCAGTCTGTGAAGTAACAACCATCGACTTAATTTTAAGATAAGACATTACACAAGCACTTATGTATGTTTTACCTTTTCCGGTCGATAATGATATTCCAAACTGCGATTTCGAAAAATTACCAGAGTATTTGTCTTTACACAAAGCAAATTTTAATGCTTCTACTTGGACATTATCTCTCGGTGCATATTTCATATTTATATTAGTATGCATTTTTCCATATGGATGTGAATGAACTACTGTTATTGTACAATCACCATCTATAGAAGAAGACACTTTTCGTCTTACGTATTCTACATCAATACCTCTAGGTAAATATAATTTCCTATTATCTTTATCATAATATACACCAACAGGATTTACTCTATGACATACAGGATCATATACTTGAAATCTTCTTGTCAACGTTGGAAAATCTGTAGGCGAACAATTATTGATAACAATTGCAGAATTGTGTAAAACCATTTTATAGTCAATAGCCATAAATAAAATCCTCATCACAATATAGAGTAGGAGAATATTCTCCTACTCTATATGTAAGTATTAGCTATATGTTTTGAACTCGTCAGATACCATAGATTTATCCACAATATAATCTTGTGGTTTTTCCATGAAGAACAGATCGTAAACACTGGGTTTACGTTTTTTTGTTGATAACGGAGACACTAATATTTGCCCAACTTTTTGATATTCTAAATTCGCTGTAATTGATGGCGAATTAGTTAATGCTGACTGTAAAGTTAGCAACGAATATTTTACATTTTCTTTCGACCAATCAGGAAGATCAAATATATTTTGATCATCTCTGATTTGATTTGAAAGTAAAACTTCCAGATGAATGGCTGTAATATTAACGCCACCTTCCATATTGGTCAGAATAAGTTCTCTAACAATAGAGTCCTTATCAAATTTCGACGTATCCCTCTTTCTATTGAGAAGATGTTTCGATTTTTCCAATGTGGCCTGAAGCTCTTTATTTTGGAGCTTCATAGTAAACACTACTTGAATATCTTTAAGAGCGCTTAATGGTATCGTATATACGCCACCATTATCTTTGATCTTTTTTGAACGAAGAAGACAATTTAAATCTTCTGTTAAGAAAATATCATCATCATTCATCGTACTAAAAGTAACTCTATGACCATCTGGATAGATAATATCAAAAGACGGGATAGATTCTTCATACAGAAAATCATTATCGTCTTCTTCCATAGAATCCATCTGATTCGAATCGATAACCATGTACATATCCGCAGTATCGACAGATTCATCTATAGAGATTGTATTTAAATTAATCTCAAAGATATCATAAAATTCACTGTTCCATTTTATTTCTATGATTGACGATTCCAATAGGTGCTTTGCAGATAACAGCATCTGTGTATAAACAGCCGATAATAATTCTGCGGCCAATTTTCCAGGATTAATATCTCTGTTTATATAATACAAATCACCATAGCATCTATGACATATGCCTTCACCTCTAGATTTAGAAGCACATGTCATAGGAGAACGGAAATATAGAGTTTTTCCTATTAAATGGAAATCCATATCTTTATCAAGCAAATAATCTGGGCCTTTAGGATTGAACTTATAATAGCGCTTATCGTAAGTTTTTAACCAGTTAGGATTTTCGATAAACACTTTAATGAAATTTTTAGTATCACATACATAATTGACATCTGTGTTAAAATATGTATCGATATTATTAATTTCAAGTATTCTAGCAAAAGCACCAGATATTCCGATGTTTAACTTAGATAAAATCTGTGCTGTTCTACCAGACGAAGAATCGATGATGAATGATTCTAATGTAGAAACTCCACCATTCATAAACGAATTGTTTACAATGTATGGAAATATTCCACCTTGACCATCTGGCTTAGTTCCTATATTAACAGACACTTCTTTAAACTGTTTCGGAGAAATAGCTTCACATGAAGTAAATGAATCTCGCAAACAATGATTATTGTCTTTAATATATTTAATTTGAGTCTTGGTGTATTCCATACCAACAGATTTAACATTCTCAATTGGGATGGTAGAGAAATCAACATGCATCGACTCATTAAATTCAGGATACTTTTCCATCAAATCTAAAGTATCTTTAAAATTTAAACTGTTACACAAATACATAGCAAATTCTTCTATGTATTTAAATTTGGACATAACCTCATCTAAGAGATTATTGAGTTTAATAAAATCTACTGTTTCAGTAGATTCTTTAATAAGCATATTGAAATATTCTTTAATACTATTTTTTGTTATAGCTCTAGTATCAAAGATATATTTCACAGTAACAGGTTTATCTAAATATATTCTGAAAAGCCAGAATATTAAGTTAAACCAAAAATCAGTAGTAACTAATGGAAGCTTATTTCCATCATCCAGAGTAGTAACTATTTTAAGAGATTGAACTTCTGGAAGCTCAATTCCATCTCTCATGATATTCAAAATACCATTAAAATACTCGTCATAATTATGGCGAGTAATATCAGAAATCAAAATATTCTGAGTTCCATGCTTCACTAATGGTACAAACGGACCATAGTTTTCATAATTAGAAATCATCATTCTCCAACCTTATTGCTATAATACAACAATGTTTGAAATAAAATAAAAGATAACATATATTATCTTCAATATTATAATATCTGCCTATATGGAATCTTAGCAAAAAAAAAATAAAAGATGTTGGTATCTAGATACCAACCTCTTTTATATGTTTATTCGATTTGGAATTTATCCAAATCTTTTCTGGGAACATATATTGGAACAGATATTTGCATACCTGGTTCAAGATGATCTATATTAATGTCCGGGTTTAATCTTATAACCTCTGGACGAATCTTGTTAGCGTTGCAATCAACACCAACATAATTATATGCACGGAAGATAATGGTATTTATACCATCACCTTGTGCAACGGTAACATTAATATTTTTGCCTGTTGGCACTTCGGTTGATTGGTAATTATACCATATCAGACCAAATACGAATATAAGGGCTAAAACCCAACGAGCTATATTCTTCATGGTATTGTTTGTCATAAAACACCATCCTAGATAAAATAATATGATAACACTAAACATATTTAGTATTATTCATTATTATAATATCTAATTGAAAAAAATAATAACACAAATAAGGTGGTAAGGTTTTATCCTTACTACCTTATTTTATGAGAATTATATATCAAATTTCTTACCAGACTGGACATCATCTGAATTAGCTACTTGAGCATTAACGTCGTAGTCAAAGAATTTGTCGTTTTCAGAAGTTAATGTAATCTCTTTGACTACAGACAAAGAATCAGGTTCAACCGTAGGTTCAATACATTCCCGTTCAAAGTCATATACGAATTTATCTCCAGTCGAAACATCATCTCTGCTCAAATAGTATTCAATAATAACGTCATATAGAATATTTTTGAGATCCGTAAAGTTTTCTTTGTAATCTCCATCAGTGTTTTGTATTTCTGGTAAGAATCCAAATATCATTCTTAATCCTTTGTTATCATCTGGATATTTTTTTACTAATCTAGTTATAATATTCTTCCAATCGTCTGATACCGATTGACCATCGGTGTATAAATATTTAGACACCAAATCTTCTGTGTTTATATATTCACCAATAGTTACATTTACTATTGAATTTACACATGCTGGATTTAATATCACATTTCCATTAGAATCAAATTCATACTCTCCATCATCATCACGTAAATACGGATCGACATTCACCACTAATATATTTAAATCTATATCTTTGATATCCAACGGATTGATCTTTAATCCGTTAATGAATAACATTGTCGTGTATTTTGACAATGGGTATTTTTTAGGATAATTAATTTTATCCGGAGAATCTTGAAGAACGAGAATACCATTTTTGGTTATTGACTGTTCTTTATAATGCTCTTGAATTGGCTCCGGCATATAAAATACATCCACAATATCATCTTTATCCAATACTGTTGTAATATATAATACTAACTTATCAAATGGTCGATCTTGATTCATGAATGTGATTAAAAACTCATCAGTATCTATCTTTTTTCCGTTAATAAAAATCATATATTGATTCTTATCATGACAATAGTTGAATTGAGTAGGAAGAACAAATTTTGATTCGCCCGGTAAATCTTTGTATCTAAAATATCTAAACTGTCTTTTTGGTACTACAGATAATTGTCTTCCATAATAACCATCTTCAAGAAATGTAATATTGTAATTTGATTTATCATCGACTTGATATGTAAAATCAACAATATATTGATTTCTCTTATCTTCAGAAGATTCGATTGGATAAGTCGGATTCACACATACATCTGACATTAAATAGCAATCTTCAAGATTATACTCTGGATGGATGTATACCGGAGTATCTTTGTCTGGAATAGTAATATTGAGAATATTGTTATTACACTCGGTATATATAATAATCTCGATATGGTCATCATCTTTCATATTAAAGACAGGTATATTTATTGTGTTTGATGTATATGATATATCTAAACTATATTCGTACAGTTTATGATTTACAAATACCATCACCACATCCTCTATCAATTCGCTATGCTTTCTAGAGAAATGTACATATCCTTTTTTATCAGACAAAGAGATAAAATCTTTTCCAGTGTATGTTAATGATTTAATTTTAGAATTCTGTACAAAAATATCTTTCCATAAGGCAAAATCATATTTTGTTATATATGATATTGCAGACATAATATTATCATCATATGATTTATTTGATTTATAATCAAAATCAAATCTCTTTATTATAGGATTGATGATGTCGTTCCAAATATTATCAGACGATTCTTGTGAAGATTCTGTTAATAATTTAATGATACTCTTTTTGTCCAAATCTTCCGACTTGCTATATAGATACGAACTAGATATATTAGATTGTAAATTATACATCAATATAGCCCATCTTATATTTGAAGATTGATTTATAACTTTAAATATTCCATATGAACCGTTGTACAAATCTAATATTTTGTTTGATTTTTCTTCATGGTAAAACTTACCATCTTCCGTAAATAATAATATATTATCAAGAGTTGGAATATATCCATCTGGTAAATTTGAAAATTTCAATATATCCTGTTGTTTATATAAATCAACCTTTTGATAGTAGATATTAGGATCCAAAATTTCTAATCTTACTAATATATCAGAAAAGTCCGGAACATCTAACAAATAGCCGTCTTTATTAAAATAGAACCCTTTGATATTGCTATCTAATAAAATATCTTTATCTTCTCCATATCTAATTAACCCGTAATGTACTGGGAAAACTACAATATTGGTATATATAGAGGTATCTGGTAGTATTTTGCTTATTTTCAGATATGTGTATGTATAGTCATGGATTACCGTAATTTGACTCCATTGAATTACCATGCCGTCTATAAACATCAAGAATGGCCATACTTGTCCATTTCTAATCAAAGTTTCTAAAGACTCAGTAAATGTCGTATTCTTTAAATAATTATCATAACACCACGGAAGTTCGTCTACTGCATAAATATGAGTATCGTCTTCCCATAGAGTATATCTATATCCTTCATACCAATATTCCAATCTATAATCTAAATATAAAGATTTAGTCATTGGACATATTTCTTTTTGAATATCCACAATTCTGGAATAGGTATTATGTCTTAATTCTTCAATCCTATCGATAAATCGTTTATCCATTAAGAATTTTCGGCTCCTATTCTCAACAATTCAGTCGTAAATTGTGTAATAACTTTGGACTTAGCCACTTTTTCGATAGTAACTTGCTGATTTAAATATGCACCATTAAAGCAATCTGTTAGCATTTGGGCAAAAGGAACAAAACATTCTAAACCAAAAATTGTCCCTGGGCCAAATCCATACGCCCATTGTTGAACGACCGCATCTGTTGTTAATTGTACTTTGTTTTTTGGAACAGTTCCAGTATGATCTTCTTTTTGGTCCAAAAAAACTTCTGCAAATTTAGTAATATATTTTTTCAAATCACAATTAATCGGATCTAATACAAATCCAAATGCTGTATGGAGATAATCGCATGTTCGTTGCTCTTTAATAGTAGAGAGTAATTTTGCTACATGCATTACACCATCATTATTCTCTAACCCTAAGACACACACTTGATAATATTCAGCTAAAGCAAATGCCATTCGCTGTTTATTATCATTATACGATATAGGTATCTTTAAATATCCAAGTGTGTATAACATTAAATCTACAAATGCAGAAGCTCCCAATTTAACAATAACGCTGTTATTAGTTATAGATTTTGGATTATTATAATATACAACATATATCATAGCCGCTGTTAAATATGAAACCAATGTGCTAATTTTTTTACACACATATTCTCCGTTTTCATATTTAATCACATCAGCACAATCGATAAATACTTTTCGTTCGTTATTATCTTTTGGATCTTTTACATATATAATTTTAAATACTCTAGTAATCCCTTTGGGAGATAACATAAGAACAACCTTATTACTCATCAACACTTTATGAATAATCAATTGAGATTGTTTTTTTACAGTATAATTGATGTCTGCAAATCCTTGTGAAGATTTATCCACTCTATCAGCAGTCATTAAGTATGAAAAAAGTTGTTTATTATAATCAATAGATTTATACAAATATGAATCTGATATTTTTTTCATAAAAACCTCTGTCATAAAATATTTATAGGGATGTTTTTCTTAGCAATATCAGTGCTACTAGGATTATCCTAGTAGCACATTTACTTATTTGGTGTTGTTTGTATCAATTATCAATGTGCGATTATTATCTACAAACACATTAGCTCTAGAGTAACCAATTTCCATACTAATATACATCTGATCAAACCAGACAGATGCATTTGTGTCTGGAAGTACATTGATTTCTACATATAAAGCTGAACTTATTTTAGCTGTTCCTTTATATTGAATAAGATGAGGAATCGTAATGTATTCATTAGAGATTACAAATTGATCTCCTGTTATAATATTTGTATCTAAAAGAGTATCTTGCGGAGTAGCTTGGCTTAAATCTCTAAAATAATACTTAATTTCCAATATACCAATTGTTCCTGTAGATATATTACTTTTAATCCTTGGTCCAACAATAATTTCTCCAAAACTTAAATCATAAAAACTTCCCTTATATAAGCATTTTTTCTCTGTAGTAGATGCAAGCATAATAGATTCACCATCATTAGCATTTAAATCTACCACATATTGACCATCTGTATACGGATCGGCACCAGGTTCAGAAGATGCCTTATTTGATATAACACCAGATGTCGTTGAAGAAGCTGACGAAGGATAATAAATATTCCCTTTCCAGTCTTCTATTCTAATATGTCTTTTTTCTAACTTAGCCATTTTGTAATATCTCCCTGTTAAATTAATAAAACCAGTGTATCATCACGTACTATACACGAATCATTCGCATATAATACAAATTCTTCAACACGCGCTGTTGTACCGGATAAATCTAGCCGATCATCATATAATCCGTATATCTCAATCGAGCTTGTATACACTCCAGGATCTAAGCGTATAATGTCTCCTTTAGAAATACGTAATGGTTTTACATGAGTATGATGATCTAGGGTTCCAATAATCTTTTCTCCATTCACCCATGCTGTTTTATTAATTAGTATATCGTCTGGGGTTGCTGTTGCTTCTTGCTTAACATTGTCGATATTTAATGTTCCTACTTTACGTTCTCCATTAACCCAAAAAATTTTGTTATTAGCCACCATCTCTTCTGTAGCATTACCATATGTATATTCCCGTAAATCACCAGTATACACGATACCAGTTCCATCGTGGTATCCTTTAGGAATAACATATTTATTCTTATTTGGTAACGGATCAATTTTAAACTTATCAGATACATTATTAGGCATTGTTCCGACAAGATATTCATTCTTATTAATATCTTTGAACATTATACCATCTTTCACATTGTTTTGATCTGCAGCGTTTTCATATCTCTTTTTAACTTCATACCCATTATCAGATACAGATGAATCATAAAATAATTTTTCCATAATAACCACCTTTAGTTTTTAATATAATGTGAAAACCACTGGAATTCAACTTCATAATAATTTTATTGGAGGTTTACTAATATATGCCATTTACAGATACTACTAAATTAGTAGAAGTTGTTATAGCTACAGATACAACATTAGACGCTACTAATCAAGATGTTTTAGATGGGAAAAAATTTATAGGAAAAAATAAAATTCCTGATACAGGATCTATCCCAATCAACGATAAACAAAGTGATATTCAAATCACAAATGGAGAAACGATTAAAGTGCCATATGGATACAACCCATCAGACTACATGATATCTGTAAAGGATTTATCCGAAGAAACAAATGCTACAGCAGAATCTAAGGATGTTCTTGATGGAAAAACCTGCTGGGTAAATGGTGTTGAAATAATAGGAACAATGCCTAATAACAACGCGCAAAAAGTGCGCGTTAATTGTGACGAATTATATACTATTCCAGAAGGTTATCATAATGGAGAAGGAACTGTTACCGGAAACAGTTTAGCTTCACAAACTGTAGCTACAGCTACATCAGACGATATTATTGATGGAAAAACAGCATATGTGAATGGTGAAGAATTAACCGGAACAATGCCAAATAATGGACATATTAATACTACTATTTTACCAAACGAAATAGCTACAATTACAAAGGGATATCATGATGGAACAGGAACAGTATCTGTTAATAGTACGGCTACAGCGCTATCGGAAGAGTTAGTGAATGGAAAAACAGCCTGGGTTAATGGAGAACAAATAACAGGATCGTTACCTGTTATCCCTGATGAGCAGATTATATTACCAATCAATGGTACATATACAATTCCTAAAGGATATCATTTAGGAGGAGGAACAGTTACTCAGAATATAACAAGTCAAGAAGGAATAACCGTAACACCATCAAAAGATCCACAAATATTAAATGTAAATGGTAAAGTAATGACAGGAGATATTACTGTATCCGGAGTTGATGCGTATATCTATTCAGATGATTATTCTATCGTAAAGGATTTTGATGGAAATGATATCAAAAAGATAAGCATAGAGAATGATAAAGAATACACGTTTTATATTTTCCAAGACAATTGGCATGATAATAACACAGATAATATATATAGTGTTTTTCTAAAGTCATCAAGTCCAATTTTCCAAATGATCTATTTAATTAAGTTTAATAGTGTATCAAATACAATAACTTATGTAGATGGCTCAATAGATGAATTTACAGGTGGTCTTGCTGTAGACGGTGGATATAATACAGAAAAAAACTGCCAAGAAATAAAATTTAAATTTTCTTTTGAAAGCAATAATAACAATGCTGCAATGCTATCGATGTATAATCTCTCTAGCAGACGTAAATATGTATAGGAGATAAAAAATATGGCAAAAAAGACTCCTAAAAAATACTTGATTAAAGATCAAGTTATCGTTGATGAGATATATACTCTTGTAAAACCAACTTTTGATGAAAAAAAGTTAAAACTTTGTATTGAAAAATTTGTGCATAAAAATCACGATTCATTATATGACTATGCTCCCGTAGACAGAATATATTGGAAAGAAAGTGATGTTAGTGACTTTTTTACAGCAACCAAGATAGATATAAAAGAAGTAACAGAAATTCTTCCATCATTATACTATTGGAAACAAGATGAATTACAGGCGTGTAAAGATGAATTTAGTTTAACATGTTTAATGTGCCTTCGCTATCTACTTAAAGAAGATTCTCATAATAAATCTCTCATTGAATTAACTGCTGTATATTTAGCTTTTTCTGGAAAATTTTATGCTTCTTGTCATTATGATTTATGGAAACAATATACTCCAAAGAGAGAAGTAATGGATTATGTTGTAAATTATATGCTATCCAATAAATTTGATTTGATAAAAACTCAATCTGTTTGGGGAGCTATAAAGAATTTAACTATGACATGGCTAGATAGTTATAAAAAAGAATTGATGGGAGATATTACAGATGAACGATTAGTTTATCTTATTCATCAATTGAGAAACAGAATCCATGCATTCTTAAAGAATATTGCTAATAAATACTACGAAGCCTATAATAATAAGCTATATATCAATGCAGAATCTGATAATTATGATCAAGAAAATTTTCGTATAGCTAATAACAACGCTACGATCATAGCTAATTTAACTGAGAATACAATGATATATATAACGACCAATAAAGTTAATATATCTATTTGTCATATGTCAGCCTCCACTGGAGTTGATCCTAATGATATTAAAAATATCATAGAAACAATATTGAGCGATAACAAAAAAATTGACGATCTAAGATTTGTTATAAATATATTACTCTCGGATTTTTGTAATAAATATCCAGAAGAGGAGAATATAACAGGACCGAGATTTATTGCCTATAGTATTGCTCCAAAGCCAAATACTAAAGATAAAAATCTAATTGCATTAAAAAATATTATTCTTGGGTGGCTGAATACAAACGAACGATATAGAAGAATTAAAACACCAGCCACAAAAAATAATTATTATAAATCTTTACTTGGCTATATTGCAATTAGTGTAAATATGGCAAATAAAGAGAAAGGCTAATATATATGAAACCAATTTCTCCAAAAATAAGAGCTAAATGTGAAGAGTTAATATACAAAACATTTGACGCTGTTGATCCTACTGGAGCCAATACTCAATATTACCAACAATTGTTTTCCAAAATGTCAAATGAGCAATTCACCAAATTAATATCTGGTAGATTGCCATTTAGATATCAATCAGCACCTTTTGAAAATGAACCAAAAATGAAAGATATATTCAACGCATTTAAAATATTGGATAAACCATTGATTGAAATTGTTAAATTACCATATCTAGCTACAGATGATACAGATACTCCAATCGAATCTAAAGAATGTTTAGTTGGGTATCTTAATATCAAACGATTAAAACAAATGGTTACAAAGAAAAACAATACTGCATTAGAAATTTCGCAACGAGAAATGAAATTAACAGGTAGATTGCAGGGACATGATAAAGGAGGTATTGAAGGTAATAAAGAATTTGAAGGAGCTATGGCTCTAGGATTAGAAAATACAACAGCAGAATATGCTCGTGTTAAAGCTGCTAGTATGAAGGCAAAAGCCGAAGCTTATAACATGATTAATACTACTGGTCAAGTCAGTTTTAACGATATAGATACAGATAAAACAGATAGTATTCCAAAAAACGCTATGAATGTATATTTAATAGGTGCTAATTTACATAGTAATCTGATAGATGAGGAATATTATAACCCCAAAACACTTGAAGGTAGAGCAAAAAGAATTAAACGAGAGTATGAATAATAATATACCAGTAGAGGATTTTCCTCTACTGGTATTGAACACGTCGTATTGCTATTTTATTATGATTGGAGAAAATGATGAGCCTTTTTATTGTATCGTAAAATTTAAACGACCAAGATAAAATAATTAATATAATGTTACATTTTTTAATTTAAATCTTTTTACAGTAATCTAAAGAAATCCATCCGGCTCCGCTTTTAAGTTTACCCCATAACGAACTTCCTTGTCCACTGCTTTCTTTGACAATTGTGTAAGTTCCTGGAGTCATAAATCCATTACTGGGATAATTAGTACCAGGACCTTGTCTTATATTTAAATTATTAGTTGTAACTTGCACAAGATAATCGTCATTTTTAGTATTTATAGATGTACCTTTGGATAATCTCTGATTTACCAATCTAGCGATTTCTCCATGTCTAGAATACAAATATTCTCCAGGACAATCTTTATACTCAAACCATCTATGGACAGTCATATTTTGTTTATCGACTTGCCCAATAAGATTTTTATTAGCTTTCCATAATAATTTTGGAATATCGTTGCGCTTACAAATATCAACCAATAAATCAATTAGTTTATCATATGCAGCTTTTTTAACAGCATATGGATGAGTAGTATCAGATGCAACTTCAATAGTTATTGCCCTATTATCATTCTCTCTATTAGAACTACACCAGGATCTATCTTTTTCTTCTACATACATTCCTACTTTCCCATCATAACTTATACCATAATTACATGATGCTTGAGTAGATGGTGAGGAGAAAATATTTCCAAGAGTCTCTAAACTACATTGACCAACAACACAATGGATTGTTATTGTATCAATCTTATGATTTCTAGGACTTGTTTTGTTTGGTGATATTTTAGTGTACGACACTAATGAAGAATTACTCATACCATACAAGTTTCCTTTCGTAATTTTATTAGAAATGTTTTTTCATATATAACACATTATATTAATAATTGGCAAATATATTTATTAAAAAAGGAGACCATTTTAATGTCTAAAACAGCTATCTTATCTAATGGTTTTGAATTTGAATGCTTTGAATCTCCTTATGATCATCAATCTAAGACTACAAAACTTGGTAATGTGATCGAGATCAAATTCAAGCCTGGAGATCATACTGTCGAAGAGCTTCTTGATATCTGGAAAGGAAATGAGCTCATTACTATTAAAGATAATGAAGATACATATCCGCTTCAAAAATATACAACATGTATATCTATTACATATACCCCAGAATATGTAATTGGTAAAAAATATGTATGTCCAGAATGTGGGGAACCTGTAGAATCTTTTGCAACATATTGTGAAAAATGCGAGGCCAGTTTTGGGTTATGTAAGTCCGAAGATATCTTAGATAAGATTTGTACTGTTCAACTTTCGTTACCGAATGAATCCGATAGATTATCAGATCTTGAAGCTACTATCGAAAACATCATCGATAGTATGCTTTTGTAAGGAGGCTTAAATGTACAATACTCTTCTTAGGATGTGGAGAAAAGGTAAACTTACTGAAGCTCAAATCAATAAGGCTGTAGAAAAAGGTTGGATTACTGAAGCTCAGAGAGATATGATTTTAGCTCATCCCCATAATTAAAAAAAAATAAAATAGACGATAGGTTAAAACCTATCGTCTATTTTATATTATCTGAATTTAAGCTCTATATTGATAATATTATCACGTCGAGCATTAATTAACTTCACACCTTTACTAATGGAACTCGATAAAGGTATGTCATTAACAGGAATTTCGATTAAACCATTAGTTGTTGTTATAGAAATAATATTATTATCAACAACACCAAACAATGCTTTGATTTTATCTCCGCGAGATAAATCTATAACTTTACTGCCAGATTTATTTCGTCGACTCCTCTCAAATCCATTTGCTACAAATTTATTAAATTTACCACTTTCAGTAATCACAACGATATATTCGGTAGGATTGCTTGGATCTAAATGAATAACACTCATTCCTTCCAAATCACCGTGTTGTCCACCCATTCCAAGTGTACCAATAGTGTTTCTTTTCAATAAATTTATATCAGTAGATGAAATACGCAAAGCTCTAGTATCTGAATAGATTATCACATCAGTATTATCAGAGACTAATTGAACACTTACAATATCGTCATCTTGAATCATCTTCGAATAAATTATACCAGACGGAGGTACATTAAGAAAATCGCATATATCTAATTTCTTTATCATGTTATTTTTTGATAATACAGCTAGATATACACCTCTTTTTGACACTGACAGATTTTTGATATATGGCTCGTATAATATCGATATGATATTTGCTGTTAAACCTTTTATAATAGATTTGACATCGACACCAATATCATTTTTAGACATTAAAGGAATCTTGTGAATAGGTAATCTGAAAACTCTACCTTTATTATCAAATAGTAAAAGACTTTCAATATTGTCTGCAACTTGAATAAATTTGGGTCTATCACCTTTAACAGTATTTATTGGCAGATTTTCTCCACTAAGTTTCCGAACAAAGTTATTTTCAGTAATAACGACTAGAAATACACCATTAGGAATATTCCCAACATTATCTACCTTAATAACTTTACATCGTCTTGGAGTAGAATATTTGTTTCGGATAGCTATTAATTCATCCCTAACATCTTGCAACACCAAATTCACATTTGATATTCTATCTTCTAGCCATGATTCTTTAGAAGATAAATCATCGAACTCAGCTTTATACCTATCAAGATATCCCTTGGACAGTTGTTTGATCTGAGCATTGATAATATACTCAGCTTGAATATCGGTCAATTTATATTTACCGATTAAAAGCTCGATTAATTCTTTATCAGAATTTGTCTTCCTATCTTTAATAAGATTTATTATCTTATCGATATCTTTAGAACCGACAATTTTGATAAAAGCATCTAGCTTATGTAATCTTGTAGAAATCACATAATGCTTAGCTGCATATTCCTTAATCTTATTATTAGTTGTAAACTCAATAAATAGATTAAGGTACTCTTTATACGACAATCGAACTAATTCGGTACCAAGAACAATTTCTAGATTTACCCTAAAAGATTGTTCACATGGGGTATATTTATAAAGAGACTCTTTAATAAATTCAACATTAGACCCTTTCTTAAGTTTAATTACAATACGAATACCATAATCGTTTTTTGATTCGTCATTGATATCAACAATTACATCTTTTAAACATTCTTCGATTTTTTCTACAACATTGTTAGTTCCATATGTTGGAAGAGATGTAATGGTTAAAATTGGATAATCGTTCTTATCATAAAACGAATCAATTGTAGCTCGGGCTCTATATGTACCATACCCCTTATTACAGATATTCTTCCAGTCTGTATCTATAATATTACACGGTAAACAATGATCAGGAATCAAAACAACTTCAGATGCTGGATTATCAATTAATCTAAGTGTAGCATCTATAACTTCTCTCATGTTATGAGTAGGAAGATCTGCTTTGATACCTGTTCCAATACCACCAAGAATCCCATTTATCAATAATAATGGAACTTTAACTGGCAGATATTGTGGTTCCATATGTTTATTGTCGTATGTAGGATTCCAATCAACAACTTCATTATTTGTTGTTAAGGCACCACATACACATTCTAATCCAAACGGACTAAGATAACATTCTGTGTATCTCGATGCTGATGGACCTTCACCAGAAACCGTACCAAAAGAACCTTGTCCGTAGATCATTGGTTCTTTAACTTCAAACCAATTAATCATTGTTTTAAATGTCGGATATGTCCCACTATGAGGATGATACTTTTTCATAACCGTACCTTCAACGGCTGCAGATTTAACTTTTGTCGAAGGAGATACGGCTTTTTCATCATTCAATAATGCGTATAGAATACGTCTAGCTACCGGTTTTAATCCATCTCTAGCATCAGGTAAAGCTCTAACCAAGTTAGTTGCTACAGTATATAACGCTAAGTCAGTTATATACTGATCATGAGCAATATGTTTTAAAATCTTCTCAGACATATTAACCTCGTTATCGTAATATAATTCTGTTAATGATTCTATTAGAAATTGCATTTCCAATATTACCATTAATGAAAGTTTTAAAAACATCGTTGTTGTAAATATAAATCCCACCGTTATGATAACTATGCACCATATTACGATTGAAAATAGTATTACAAAAATTTGTATTATACAACATTGCACATATGTCTTCAAATTCAGTAGAGGAATAATATTTGTTACTCAAACATTCTGAGAAAACATATGACGAAGATTCTGTCACGATAAATTTATCATAGCCATATCGACATACATATTCCGATAAAACATCAGCAACTCTACGGTTTGGATTAGGAATAATCTTATCGATATAATGAATATCATTCCTAAAGGTTTTAAGATGATTGTAAATATCCACAGATAAACTACGGATAAATATTCCAGCATCATAAATATTTCTAGTATCAACATGGATACAAACCTTACCACTTTTTAAATTGATATTCATCAAATACCTCACTTCTTGGTTTAACAAAAAGACGATGAGTTCATAAACTCATCGTCTTTATAATATTTACAATCCTATTAAATCTGCTCTATCAACAATACCAATCTTATGAAGAATCAATTTTTTATTCGAATCATATTGCCTAATAATTCTAACAGACTCATCAATATCATTAATGGTATATTGTATAAGTGTTCTGGTATTTGGGTTCATAGTACTTTCCGATAATTGATTAGCATCCATTTCACCCAATCCTTTAAACCTAGACATGGATGTAGATGTAGTCATGGCCATAGAAACCAAATCATACAATCCAATTTTATTCCCATTAACAATAAATTCCATATTGTTATTAGTAATAGCCCGTTTAATAGGTTCAATTAGTAATTTACATTCTTGGATAAATCGTTCGTTATAGAAAAGAGTTTCAATTCTTCCATTAATCAAACCCTTAATCTTAATCGTATCGGAATTCATTTTTACAACAGAATCTTTTGTCATAAATCTAAATTCTTGGGCAATACGTTTTCTAAGAGTTTCTAACGAGCTCCCTTTAATGTACGACGATAACACTATCTCTAACAAGACAGAATTTAATTTATATCTTTCAGAGATAGTTGCAAAATCATATATGTAATCTGAATTTTCGATTAGAATTCTTGAGAAAGCAGAAGGATCTATTGCTTTTCCATCAATATTCAAAACAGAGTTTTTCTTATAAAACTCTTTTTGCATATACTTCACAAAATCTACTCGTTCAGCAAAATATTGCATCTTATTACGTCCAACAGGAACTCCATATAATGGAGGAACAGCTTTAAACACTTTTCCAGATTCGACCAATCCGGGAAACATTTTTAGACACATAAGCAATAAAAGATCTGCTATATGAGACCCATCACTATCAGCATCTGTCATAAAGATAATCTTGGAAAATTTAACTTTAGATATATCAAATTTCTTTCCATATCCAGCTCCAAGAATTTGAACAATCCCCATGATTTCAGCATTATCTGCAATCTTTTGTGGAGTAGCTTGAAATACATTTAGAATCTTTCCTCTAATCGGAAATATTCCTTGTGTCTCAACATTTCTCGCCGATCTAGCAGATCCACACGCAGAATCTCCTTCCACAATAAATAACTCTAAATCCTTAGAATTTTTGTTAGAGGGTTTTACATATTTCTGCGGAAGACCAGATGAAACAGATGTAGCATATTTAGCGGTAACTTTAATCTTTTCAGTATCAACTCTAATTCTCATTAAAGCAATATCTTTTATAAATTTACACGCTTTTAATAAATCTTGGGGTTTAGACTTTGCCCATTCGTTAAGAGATTCCATTACAGTATCCTTAGCAAATGGTTTATAGTCTTGATTACTCATAACCTCTTTGGCCTGACCAGTAAATTCTGGTTCTAAATGCCAAGCTGAAATCATAATTTTTAGACTACACTTTATGTCTGCTGGTAAAATTTTTATCTTGGATTTTTCTCTATCTGTTAAATAGATCTTATTCATATAATTAGAAAACCAAGATGTGATTCCTAATAATACACCACTAACATGACTATTTAACGGAACAGTACTGGTCGGACACATGTTAGCATAAGCCACAATATCTTCTCCACCAAGATCTTGCTGATCAAAAGTAAAACTTGCTTCAAGTTTCATATAACCAGTATCTTTATAAATCAATATCGGTGGAATAAGCATATTAGAACACCGTTCTAATATGCTTGTAGATATTCCACTTTCATTGACCATTAATTCATGATATTGCTTACCTTTCTTATTGATAGATGTATAATCTACTTTGCTTCCAATTGGAAGTAATGATAGTGTATCCTTCACAAGTGTATATACTCTATCAGGATCTAATGGTGTTTCTCCAAGAATACTATGATCCGGTTCAAACTCTATTCTTGTACCCTGAATATGCTCTGGATTAGGAATTAATTCATCTAACTGTACAACACCTTTTACAAACAAAAGATGTTTACATTGACCATCATATCTATACGATTTTACATCGAAATACTCAGATAAAGCATTTGTTGCTTTAGCGCCAATTCCATTTAATCCAGCAGAATAATCACCAGGACGTTTCTCTTTTAAATTCTTTCCAGTATGAGATAACGTATAGATGCTTATAATAGAATCAAACGGAATACCTAACCCATTATCGGATACAACAAATTTATATGTACGCTCATCATACATAACAGAAATGAAATTACATGGAGATTTATCATACAACAACTGATCAACAGAGTTCTGAAAAATTTCCCTAAACATAGTGAGCAAACCATGTTCATTTAATGCACCAATATACATAGTGCTTCTAGCCCTTAATTGATTTATGGTACCCTCAATATGAGTAATATCATCTTTGTATTTATCAATAGCCAGTTTTTGTTCGTCGGTAAGATTCATTAACCAATACGCCTTTCTAAGTGCTACTATACTTGAGATATAATTAGCATCGCTTATCTAAAAAATGGAAAATTTCTTAGTACCAAAAAAGGATTAATAAGGAGTTATACTTAATTAAAAAAATAAAAATTAGGTAGAGAGATTTAAATCCCTCTACCTAATATATTTTACTTCTTAAAGGCAGTATTTACCTTTACTGGCTGTTGTTGAGCTTGGGCTTCGTTGTAATTAGTGGTTGATTGTGGCTGCTGAGGTTGATTAGGTGCAACCGGCTGTTGACCATACATGA
>ERZ808274.178-NODE-178-length-36827-cov-8.136136_pt1 | contig 36827 bp, 33 predicted proteins | sample MGYA00521277_ERZ808274 | MGnify/ENA primary metagenome ERZ808274 (study PRJEB31516, sample SAMN03275597) | gut metagenome | biome: mammalia-associated habitat; material: feces | host: Papio cynocephalus | place: Kenya | collected 2012-07-28 ... | reverse complement strand
CAACTATCGGAAAAATACTATAATCATGCTATGATAAGGTGTGAAGATGAAGAGATACAGAAAGCGAATTGCGGATGAGATTCTTAAAAAAAAGTTGCAAAGTAAAGGTGCTGTTGTGATTGAAGGACCAAAATGGTGCGGAAAAACGACAACAGCAGAGCAAATGGCGGCAAGTGTGCTATATATGGATGATCCAGAGTGGAAAAGCCAGAATATTTCTATGTCTGAAGTTAATCCAAAGCGATTATTGAATGGAGAAACTCCTCGTCTGATTGATGAATGGCAACTTGCTCCAAAACTTTGGGATGCAATTCGTTTCGAAGTAGACCATCGCTCTGAACTTGGTCAATTTATTCTTACGGGATCAGCTGTTCCTGTTGACACAAAGGAAATTACACATTCTGGTACAGGGCGTTTTTCTTGGCTGACTATGCGTCCTATGAGTTTATTCGAATCTGGCGATTCGACTAATGAAGTCAGCATAAAAGAGTTGTTTGCCGGTAGCAGTGAAATTTATGGTAAAGCTAATTTGGATCTGGATCGTTTGGCTTTTCTTGTATGCAGAGGTGGATGGCCACAATCTGTTGATATGAAAGACAATATCGCTTTAGAACAGGCTTTTGACTATTACGATGCTATTGTTCATTTCGATATAAATCGAATATGCAGTGGAAAAAAGAATAGTCAGAGAGTTAAAAACATTATGCGCTCATATGCAAGACATCAAGGCGCTCAGGTGCCAAATACGACTCTTGCAAAGGATGTCTTTTTTAACGATGGACTTCAAGTAAGTGAAGAAACAATTGCAACTTACATAGATGCTCTTAGGAAAATTTTTGTTATAGAGGATGCACTTGCATGGAATCCAAATCTGCGTTCCAAAACGGCAATCAGAACATCTAGTACACGATATTATATAGACCCATCCATTGCGGTTGCAGCATTGGGTATAGGTCCAAATGACTTGATAAATGATTTGAAAACATTTGGCTTCTTGTTTGAGACATTAGCCATTAGGGATCTTCGTGTCTTTGCAGATAGCCTCAATGGAGAGGTTTATCATTATAGAGATAAAGATGGACAGGAATGCGATGCTGTTATACATTTGCGTAGTGGTGAATATGGCCTAATAGAAATCAAGCTTGGAGGAGAAAGGCTTATTGAGGAAGGTGCAAAAAGCCTTAAAGATATGGCAAATAAAATCAATACAGACAAAATGAAAAAGCCATCTTTTCTTATGGTGCTTACTGGAGTTGGGGAATTTGCTTATAAGCGAAAAGATGGCGTAATCATTGTCCCTATCGGATGCTTGGGTGCTTGATTGTTTGTGTTACAGATATAGAGATATCAATACTGTAATTATTCCTGAAAATGAGAGTGCAATCCCTGACATTGCTCCAATGTCTTCTCCCATTTCAATCGCTGTGGATGTTCCAAGCGCATGGGATGATGTTCCTATTGCAATTCCTTGTGCCGTATGATTTTTTATCCTCAATACTTTGACCATGGTTGGTGCCAGTATGTTTCCTAGAAGACCTGTTATTATAACAGCACAAACAGTTATGCCTTGTATTCCGCCAAGAGTCTCTGTTATAGCTATCGCAATCGGTGTTGTTACCGACTTTGAAACAAGCGATACTTTAAGCCTGTTATCGAGGCCTAAGAGGTTAGAGAGAATCAAAATCGATCCGACAGATACAATAGAACCAACAAATGACCCTGCTAAAATTGGCACAAAGTTCTTTTTTACTTTTTCCTTTTCCTTGTAGATGGAGAGTGCGAGAAGAGCTGTAGCAGGAGATAAGAACATTGCAACGATGTCTCCACCTGTATCAAAAGCCTCCAAAGGGATATTAAATAGCTTTATAAAGGCTATGATTATTACAATTGCTATCAAAAGTGGATTGACCCAGCTTTTTTTGCTTTTCTTTTGACACCAGAGTCCGAATATATATGAAACAAGAATAAGAAAGAGAGAGAAAACTGGATTATATATCATTTCTTGAATCATCTGCTTTTCTCCTATTCATTATCTTTTGACAGCCGACAACTACATATCCTGACACGATGAATGTCAAGAAGAACGAAACTATTGAGATTACAAGGATTTGCCACCACGTCCTCATCAAAAGCTCTGTGTGTTCTATAAGAGATACACATGCCGGGATAAAGAATATGGACATATTCGATAGCATCCAATTGCCAGTAAGTTCGATATTCTCTACTTTTATGACTTTCAAGAATAGCAATACCAAAAGCAATGCTAACGACACTATTGCAGCTGGGATTGCAATTGGCAAAATAGAAGCTATCATTTCTCCTACTAGCGAGATTAGAAATATAATCGTTAATTCATATAGAAGTTTCATTTTATATATTCAACCATTCCTTCTGATGCTCTTATTCCAGATGCCCAAGCTCCTGTTATTCCTCTGGATGTTCCAGCGCCGTCTCCTGCAAAGAAGATACCTTCAGCGACTTGGAAATTATCATCCATGTATTCTGGTTTGTTTGCATACAGCTTTATTTCTGGGTAATACATTATGGTTGATGGATGCAATACTCCAGGCACTATAGTGTCAAGTTTTTTCATCGCTGACCATATGTATCTCAGAATCTTAGCAGGCATTGCAAGTGATATGTCTGATGGGCAGCAATCCTTCAAAGATGGCTCGAAATCATATAGATCGTTGTTGAATGTTTCCGCTTTGGATCTCTTGCCCATCCTGAAGTCACCAACTCGTTGCATCAATGGTTTTCCGCCACCCATCATCGCTGCCATCACTCCGAGATGCTCTGCAAACTCTTGTCCAGATGCAAGAGGTTCTGTAAAGCGAACAGTCTTTAAGAGTGCAAAGTTTACAAGTCCGTTGTTCTTCTCCTCATTCGCGGCATATGCATGTCCATTTACAGAGTAGTAGACATCGCCCCTGTTTGTTACATAACGTTCTTTTACGACATGCGCATTCCCGCTATTTGTGCAAAATGTTCTTACTTTCTTTGGAAAATAGAACTTTGGATCATAGTAATCCTTTACGATTGGATAGTGCTCTATCCTAGTCTCTAGCCTTATGCCTACATCAAGTATGTTGTCTACGTATTTTACTCCAAGTTGATGCATTACATCTTGCAAGAAATGAAACCCATGTCTGCCGGGCGCGACCAAGAGCGTTTTGAATCCAATCTCTCTTAGATTCGTTCTTATTGTTTTTGTTTTGTTGTCTACATATTCTACCTCTTCTTTCAATGCAAGCTTGACTCCTTTGTCTTCAAGCTTTTTCAAGAGGCTTTTTATCAAAACAAGACCGCCATCTGTACCAAGGTGTGTTTGCTTTATTTCCAATAGCGAGCATTCAAGTCTCTTTGCTCTTTCTTGGTAGATTTCAATATTCGATTTGGGCATTATTTTGGGCTTTAGGAATTCTGTGACTTTTTCAAGATACTTATTGGCAACATCCTCGCTCCAGTACTCTTCAGGGAAGCCTATAGGATAAGTGAAGTTCATCTTGCAATCATTTCGCATTCCACCTGTTGATACAGATGATTTGTCAATCATCAAAATCGACGCATCCGGTCTTGACTCGATGATTGAGAACGCGGCTCCCATTCCAGCAGGTCCTGTGCCGACTATTACTACATCATATTTATCCATGCTCGTACCTCTTTGATAAATCAAGATTACTAATCTTGGTTTTATAAAATCTTTACAATATAAATAATTAAATCATTCATATTCAAAAAGAACCACTTCAAATGGTCCTGAGCCTTCACTATAATAGCACTTACGCGAAACAATATTAAGCTGTTTGGATTTTCTTATAAAGAATGGTGCTACAACTTGTCAATCTGAGGCCAATTAATAAGAGATTGTAAATTGTTTTGTGTGATTTTCGGCAATTTTGTTCTGAAGTATGCTGGAAACAGTGCTTCTATTGGGTTGTGATATCAGAAATACCTGTCTATTTGTTTTTAGCAGCAAGCGAATGCCATTTTGTTTTGTTAGCAATCATAACTATAATATATCTTACCTGGCCGAAAAGGACTTCTAATAGTATTTCCAGCTCTAGACATGTTCTTTCAGATATTATGCATGGACACAGGACGAGTATTTTCCAAGGACGATTTCAATAATTCTGGCTTCTGCCTTACTTAATATTTCATCTGAAGAATAAAAGACATGTATGGCTCAATGTTCTTCGTGTATTTCTACTACGAGTTTTAAGACATTTTGCACTTTTTTCGGAGTAGCTATTGACCTCTCGAAGATGGAGTTCATATGATTAATACGAATATTGTGGCAATTTACACTTTTTTCGGAGTATGAAATGATTGAGATAAAAAGAGACACATATCTTCAGCGACTGATTAAAAGAATCGGCAATGGCCGTGCTAAGATAATCACCGGAATAAGAAGGTGTGGAAAAAGCTATCTTCTTTTCACCTTGTTCTTGAACCACCTTCTCTCCAGTGGTACTGATGAAGATCACATCATTGCCATTTCACTTGATGATGACGAGAATGAGCATCTCTTGGATAGACACGTACTGGGCTCTGAAATACGTTCGAGAATCAAAGATGAAAAGACCTATTATGTGTTTCTCGATGAAATACAGAATGTTGAAGGTTTCGAAATGGTTATCAATGGACTTCTTCACAAATCAAATGTCGATGTCTATGTTACTGGCAGCAATTCTCGATTTCTTTCCTCCGATATAATCACTGAATTCAGGGGCAGAGGAGACGAAGTCAGAGTAAGACCTCTTTCATTCAGCGAGATCAGACCACTTTACGATTCGGATGATGAAGCATGGGATGATTACTTCAACTATGGAGGACTTCCTGCAATCTATGCAGAAGGAATGGATGATGAACAGAAAGTATCTTTTCTTGAATATGTCACAAAGACAATCTACATCAAGGACATTGTGGAAAGAAACAAGTTGAAGGACGATAAAGGTATCAGTTGTGTGCTTGATCTTCTGTCTTCTGCAACAGGTAGTCTGACAAATCCATCGAAACTTGCAAACACATTCCAAAGCAAAGGTCAGAAAGGGATGACGGATAAGACAATTTCCAGCTATCTTCGTTTCATTGAGGAAGCCTACATGGTCGAACGTGTCCAACGATATGACATCAAGGGAAAGGATTACATAGAATCCCCTTATAAGTTCTATTTCTCTGATATCGGAGTCAGAAACTCCAGAATAAACTTCAGGCAAGTTGAAGAGACTCACATCATGGAGAACATCATCTACAATGAACTCAAAACAAGAGGATATCTTGTTGATGTCGGGATTGTAGATCATAGAGATAATACCGGTGATGGCACATACCGGAAAAGACAGTATGAAGTTGATTTCGTTGCAAATCTTGCTGGTAAGCGATATTACATACAGTCCACACTGACATTGCTTAATGAAGGAAAGCTGGAACAAGAGCTCAAGTCTCTTTCTCTGATTAGAGACTCATTCAGGAAGATTGTGATTACAAGGGATAAGATTAAGCCAAGACGTACGGAGAATGGAATTCTGATAATCAACCTCTTCGACTTTCTGCTTAATTTGGATGCAATAGACCAGTGACAAAGATGAAATAGTCAAATAGCATAGAATGGATTTTACAAACTCTATATTCATCTCAAATGGATGCAAGTTATAAAAGCACCAAGAATCGCTCGAAACTGTTCAGCGATTCACTGTATTGTGTAGCCGGTGTGTGGCTTCATGAGACCTTTTGCGGTTTAGCGGGTTACACCCGACTTTGAGAAATATAAAGATGTGTCATGCATAAGAGCATCGAAAACCAAAAAAGCTTATAGCAAGGGAATTGAGATATGGCAGATAATGTGGAGGCTAGGTATCTGCTCTCATATACTCGGCGGTGAAATTAGTGGTATAACGAACCTTTACAGCCATTAAGTCGGACGGTTTGTGAATTATTTCGTACGAAACAGTTACATATTTCGTTTGATTTGAATATAATAAGGACGAAACAAGTCACAAAGGAAGGACTCAGATTATGTCAATTACTGCGACGGAACTAAAAAGCAATCTTGGAAAGTATCTTCTGCTTGCAGCAACGGAGGACATTTTCATCACACGCAATGGCAAGGTTGTCGCCAAGCTCTCCAATCCCAATCAGGACAGAGTGGATATTGCCAAGTCATTGTTCGGGATTCTTCCGGCTGATGTAACGTTGGAGGAAACAAAGGAAGAAAGGCTTGGCCAGATATGAGGGCTGTCATAGATACATGCGTCATCGTAGATGCATTGCAAAGTCGGGAACCATTTTGTAAGGATGCGAAGTCGATTTTCATGCTCTGCGCCAACCAGCAGTTTGAAGGTTTTCTGACGTCGAAAGCAATCACGGATATTTATTATCTGACACATCGGCAGACACACAGCGACAAAGTGAGCCGCGATATTTTGACAAAGCTTTATCTATTGTTTGGCCTGCTAGATACCACAACGCTGGATATCCGCAAGGCAATCTCGGCAGAGATTTCAGATTTTGAGGATGCTGTAATGGTTGAAACGGCGATGCGCTCCGGTATTCATTGCATCGTGACGCGAAATACAAAGGACTATAGCAAAGCACCAATCCCAGTATATGCACCAGCAGAGTTCATACAGTTGCTGACCGAAACAAGGGAAGATCAAGCTGATTGACTGTTCGTAAAGGCTGTCACTTCAAGTGGTATTATGTACCCTTTCATGAAGAACATCATCTGAAATAAACTCAAGACAAGGTGATATCTTGTTGATGTCTAAACTGTAGAATCATTGATGGCACCATACAGAAGAAAAGCTGGAACAGAAGTTCAAGTCTCTATAGACTCATTCAGAAAGATTGTGTGATTACAAGGGATAAGATTAAGCCTAGATGTACGGAGAATGGAATTCTGACAATCGACCTCTTTGACTTAAGAGTTTATGAATACTACCTAAAAAGATATTGGCCAAAACAAAATTCTAGACTGAGACAATATGAATAGAAAATTGGAATGAAAAGTATTGTATTTCATTTATTTTATTCCGAGTGATATTGCTAACAATCCAAAGAGAATGGATAATCAGAGTATGAACTACATGGATGTGAAAGAGGCCTCAAGAAAATGGGGAATCACAGATAGAAGGATAAGGATACTTTGCAATGAGGGGCGAGTGGATGGCGCTGTAAAGCTTGGATGGTCTTGGACTATTCCAGAAAACGCGCCTAAACCAAGAGACGGAAGAGTCCTTAGGCGTTTCAAGAATCTTGATATTCGTCCAGGGTCTGTCGATGTTTCTAGGCTTGAATACTTAAAGACCATATGTCCTATAAATGATGAATTGAAAACTAATCCTAAATTGGAATCATTTATCGCAAAAGTATTATCGATTTTTTTAAGACGAGAAGAATCAGAGATAAGCTTGGAAAACATCAAGAGTATATATTCTGGGCAATTGATTCCCTCTCTTACATTGGAGGACCATTTAATAGTACTTAACTTCAGGTCAATCTTCCTTTCCTTGATAGATAAGAAAGATAGATGGTTTGAAAGAGATATCAAAGAGACTTATGTGCGTCTTATGCAAGGCATTGATGATATTGGCTCAAGTCGCTATCGTGAGGGATTTACACGTTATGCTATAAGAGGAAAAGAAAAAGTGAAGGTTGCTGTACAAATGGAGACACTTTTTTCACAGTACGAGAATTCATGGAAAAATCTCAATGGATTGATCTCAGCTGTTCTTCTATATGGTGAGTTGATGAGGATAGAACCTTATTCTAAGTATATGGATCTCTTTTCTTACCTGATCATGGCCGGCGAGCTATTTAGGTCAGGACTTCTTCCTCCTCTTTTCGATAACGATGATTGGCAAGAGTCGAGAGCACTTTTCTCACTTGCTTTGAAAAGAGGCAATTTTTGTGACTTTACTCATTTTATAGAGAGAGCTGTAAATGCATCTTATGGAGAGCTTTCAAATGTATGACTATATATTCAAAAATGCAACAGTGATTGATGGAACAGGTCAAAATAGATATAAATCCAATGTTGCTTTGTTTGCTGGCACAATTGCGCTTGTTACAAATCAGACGATATCAAGAGCAAAGAATGTGATAGATTGCGAAGGAAAAATCCTTTCTCCAGGCTTTATCGATATGCATTGCCATACGGATTTTGAGATCTTGAGAGATAGGGATGCAAAGGCTCGCATAGGACAAGGAATAACAACTGATGTGACAGGAAATTGTGGAATAGGTACATTCCCATATAACAACCCATATCTGAAAAGCTTAGTTGGAGATGTTCTTGGCGATTATCCTGATTGGGCTTGGTCTGATTATCCATCATGGCGCTCATATGTTGAAAATGGTGGCATTGGCTCGAACCAGATCTATCTTGTCTCTCATAGCGCACTTCGCGTAGCTGCTATGGGAGATGATCCTGGAAGGGAAGCAAGCGATGATGAAATAAATAAAATGTGTTCATATTTGGATCAAGCATTAACTGAAGGAGCTTATGGTTTTTCATCTGGGCTATACTATTCACCATGCATATATGCAAATAGATCTGAGCTTGTTGCTCTTTTGAAGTGCGTAAAAAAACATGATAAGATCTTTTCTGTTCATCATAGATGCGAAGGTGATGATGTTGTCAAATCACTTAAAGAGGTGTTGGATCTTGCACTTGACACTGGTGTTCGGTTGGAAGTATCGCATCTGAAGGCAATAGGTGTGAAGAACCAGGATAAAGTCGATACTCTTCTTTCCATGATTGACGAGTATAGAGAAAAAGGCGTTGATGTCAAATTCGATCAATATCCATATACATTTGGCTCAACAAGCCTATATTCTCTTCTGCCTCCTTCTATCCTTGCTTTTTCACGTTATGAGCAGAGGCTTGCTCTTTCATTGGAAAATGAGCGGGATGATTTGAGGCGTGAGATTCTGAACCCGAATGGCTGGGATAGCATATATGAGATGGTTGGACCTGATAATATAAAAGCACTCTTTCTTGAAACTCATCCAGAGATGAATGGAAAAAGCCTATCAGAGATTGGAAAAATGCTATCAAAAGATCCTTTGGATGCACTTTTTACAGTCTTGTCGGAGGAGACTGGACTTGCTGTCATGGAAGATATAACTACGACAGATGAGAATTTGAAGAAGATCATGAGCCACAGCTTGATGTGTTTCGGCTCTGATAGCCTTTACTCATCTCCGCTTCCACATCCACGTTCATATCACTGTGCAATAGAGTTCTTAGCACACTATGTTAGAGACGAGAAGGTTCTTTCTCTTGAGGAAGGAATCAAAAAAATGACAGGAGAGCCAGCATCAAGGCTTAACATCAGGCGAGGTATTATAAAAGAAGGCTATCCTGCAGATATCACTATATTTGATTTGGATAAACTTAAAGTAAATGAAGACAATACAAACAGCGGAATTGAGTATGTTTTTGTAAACGGAGAGCCAGCAATTTCTGAAGGTAAGTTTACAGGAAAAAGAGGAGGAAAGGTCATTTGACCTTTTTAGGGGGGTAAAATGATTAGAAAGACGGTTATTATTCTATTGATGTCTTTGTCTTTGGTCTCTGTTTTTGCATCAAATATGCACCTATATGACTATGATGACAAAGACTATGTAATGGTTGACAAGATTGCAAGATTTTCAGGAGTAATCGGACCGTCATCATCGACTCCAGTTACTAGTTCTGAACTTGCAATAGTACTTGATCGCGTTGATCCATCTCTATTAGATGGCTACTACAAACATGAATATGATCGCCTGAAAGAGAAGTTTTCAGCATTAAATGATACATTCTCTTCCGAATATGAGCTATTTTTTGCGCCTCAAGTCTATCTGACAAGAGATCAAGAAACAATCAAGCCAAAAGATTATTTTATTCCTTTCGAAAATAGAGAACCCGCAGGCTATGGATCTGCCTCTTTTTCCTTTGGCTCTAATCTTTTTCTCGAGGCATCCCTGGAAGCAATCAACAATAGTGTGATTAAAGGGCGTGAAGGGATACCTTACACATCCTTTGACTTCATAGCATCAAATAGAGCACAAGATGGAGAGTGGAATGTTGTCTCTACAGATAATCCGATACAGCTCTTTGGAGAGGTCCCATCTCTTGCAAGAGGTGCAATAGGGAATGATTTCTTCTCTATAGTCATTGGAAGAAGCCACCATAGGATGGGTTCGGGCTACAGTGGGAATATGGTTGTAGGCGACAATTGGCGCTTTCAAGAGATTGCAAAGTTCACAGCATCAAGCAACCCTTTTACATATACAATGGATTTTACGCATTTCGATTCGCAAGATAATAATGGACAAATCGGAAAAAGCCGATTTTCAGGCGACCAAGTGCTAAGACTGATCCATCGATTCGATTTCAATGTGTTGAATAGGGTCAGGATTATTGCAAACCTCGGGTTCTTGATGTATACAGACAACATCTCTGATATGCGTCTCTTTACTCCTTTGTTCCTTGTTCATAATTGGTACAATTTCAGAGAAGGTGAGGTAATAACGCCAGGAGATGAAGCAAACAATATAATGTCAGCCGAAATCGAGTGGATGATCATCCCATCTTTGAAGACTACTATGCAACTTGTTGTGGATCAATGGAAAATGTTCTGGGAAGAGAATGATGTTCCAGATGCGTTTGGCCTGATGTTCAATATCAGCTACCTGGATGCAATCAAAGCCGGTGATATCGACTACTATTTAGAAGGCGTATACACAGCTCCGAATCTTTATCTGAACACAAAGTTTGACAACAATGGCGATAAAAACTATAACTACGACTTCGCTCTAGGCTATTTTAGGCGTGACACTGGTGGTGATATCGAGTGGAGTGGGCATAAGTTCGGACCCAATGCACTTGGAATTATCTTTGGCACTAATGTCGATTTGTATGATTATAATCTCTCTGTTGATTCATTAATCTCTTACTATGTGCATGGTGAAATAAGCTATGAGCATCCATATATCAAAAAGAAGATCTATTCATGGCAAGGCGTACCTGAACATAGATTCGACATAAAAAGCGAAGCTATGTGGGATATAAACGACAATATCCAATTGCAAGCAGCAATCAACTTTGGCTTCTATTGGAACTTCCATCATAAAAGAGGCGATTTCATCTTCATGCCTCAAGCAATGATAGGAATGAAGTGGAGTGTAATCTAGGGCATTGGTAATGAGAAATATCTTCAGTTTGCCAGAAAAGAATATCGTTCATGCTTGGTCTCAACTTTTTGATTTTGAGCATTAGTCTTGGTTGATTGTTGCATCTACATACTAACAGGCAGGTAGGTATAACCCTTCTATGGTAGCATCTTAATAAACATTGACTTTGTCCAGATGTTATTTAAACTACCATATTTGCATTCAAACCTTACTCTGTTCGCAATGATGTCTGCTGCCCTAAGTAATGGGTTAGAGTCTGAATGCCCATAACTTACAGTAACTCTTTCTGTATTAGGCAATGTAGGTGCAAAAGTTCTCTTTGTTACACTGCTATGTATTTCGCCTTTTAGTTCTTTTAAGATGCTTTCTCCCAAATCGTACTTCCCATTGGTTGCTGTGGTTCTTTCATCCATGATTATGTCTATATCTGTAGCTTCTTCAAAGAGTATTGAGCCGCGATTAATTAGGTTGTTTATTGCATTCTTCAGTCCTAACTTAAAAGCATAATCCATGTACCTCTGCTTGGTTTTCTTGTCAGCAAAGACTTTTTGACAATCCAATTTCTTCAATCTGATTATGGCTGCAAATCTCATGCAATCTTGCGTTATTGCGAAAAGTGTTCTTCTGTCTTTGTGCTCTAAAAATGCAGCTTTTAGTTCTGGTAAGTTCTTATAACAATTCTTGCTTCTTAATTTCTTCTCAAGAGATATAAACTGTCTTGCTGTCAACTCCATTTGCTGTCTATCTGTGAAGATCAGACCAGCAAATACAAAATAATCATTGTGAATATAATCGAAAGAGCCGGATTCGTCAGAGCGAATAAATAGCGTCATATGAACCTCTTGAAATATGTATTGGCATTGAAAAAGAAAAACCTCCCAACCCAAGGGAGGCTCCCTGCGGGCGACGTACTGAACCAAGTACGCTTAAGCGCAATGCTCGGTGACCACTGGTGAACAGTGTTGAACTACCAACCTGTATCATTAATTTAAGTGATGTTGCTTCTTTTGTCAATTTTTTAACAGTCTTTCACATTTTAGTGCCTTTCAAAATGCATTATTCGTAATATATCCGGCTTTTTCCATTTAGGTCTTCACTTCTTTCCTTTTTCTATCATTTATTGCTAAAGCAATCCTTTTACATACACAATGGATTTTACGCATTTCGATGCGCAAGATAATAATGGAAAAATCGAAAAAAGTCGATTTTCTGGAAATCAAGTGCTAAGACTAATCCATCGATTCGATTTCAATGTGTTGAATAGGCCCAGGATTATTGCAAACCTCGGGTTCTTGATGTATACAGATAACATCTCTGATATGCGTCTCTTTTCTTACTATGTGCATGGTGAAATAAGCTATGAGCATCCATATATCAAAAAGAAGATCTATTCATGGCAAGGCGTACCTGAACATAGATTCGACATAAAAAGCGAAGCTATGTGGGATATAAACGACAATATCCAATTGCAAGCAGCAATCAACTTTGGCTTCTATTGGAACTTCCATCATAAAAGAGGCGATTTCATCTTCATGCCTCAAGCAATGATAGGAATGAAGTGGAGTGTAATCTAGGGATAGAGGTTTTTTCAATTATTGGATTTATAGATGTAGATTTTTATTATATGATGTTCTAGTCAGAGAAAGAATAATATCGAGAGAGGAATTAATGAGAGCCCTTTGTGTCTATGTTGATGGTGGAAAAGGACATTTTGTTCCAGCAAAGGCTGTTGCTTGTGAACTTGAAAAAAAAGGAATAGATGTAGATCTAGAGGAATTCTTTGATTATCTAGATATAAAATGGATTGGTTCATTGAATAAGCATTGGTGGCGACAAATGCTTAGGATGCCTAAGTTTGAGCAGAGGCTATCCCATCATAATGATGCTGATTCCAATGGAATGGAGAAAGCTATAAAGTTTGCAAAAAAGCATTGTGAAAGAGCCTTGAGATCAAATTTGGAAGAAGAACCTATTGATTTTATATTTGCAACGCATCCGTATGCTTCAACAATTCTTTCCGAAATGCTTTTTGATATGAACTTGAATATACCTGTGTTTTATTATGCTACAGATGTATTCAATGCTCCTGTTGCATCAATATGTGACAAACTCTCGGGATATTTTATTTCTACACAAGAAGGCTTTGACAGAGTAAAAGCTATGGGACAAAAGTCTGATGCTATGGAACTTGTTCCATTTCCTTTGCAACAAGAAATTCTAGATAGTGTCCGTTTGTCCAAAGAAGAAGCTAGGACAAAGCTTGGATTGGATCCAAAGCTCTTTACTATACAACTTAATCTAGGAGGGGAGGGAATAGGGTCTATTTCTGTTATTAAGAATTTGGCAAAGCAAAATGCTGATGTCCAAATTGTAGTCATAGGTGGAATGTCAAAAAAGACAACAAAAAAACTAAATAGAATTGCATCAAAGCTGCCATCTAATGTAAAGCTATATATTCGAGGGTTCATTTCGGACGTGAGCACATATTTATATGCGTCAGATGTTATCGTAGGAAGAGCAGGAATAAACACTATCGTTGAGGCAATTTATGCTCATAGGCCATTTATCATAACAGAGTTGGTTTATACAGTTATTCCTTCCGCAGACTACATTGAAAAATACAATATAGGCTGGAATTGCGCAAATGGAAAGAAAAATGCAACTGATGTTTTGTTGGATTTAATCAATAATCCATTAAAAATGGAAGAAGTAGAGTCCAATTTCAATTTGGTACCTATCGAGTTCTCTCCAGAGAAAGTTGCTGATATTCTATTTGATAGAGTATCAAAAAATAAAAAGGATGCTTAATGGATAACAAAAAGCGACATGCATATTTGATTTTGGCTCATAATAATGCGGAGCAACTTAATCAACTCATAGAACTACTTGAAAATGATAGAAATGATATTTATGTTCATATTGATAAAAAATCAACATTGGATGTAAGTAATGTAAAAAAAAGAGCTGATAACCATTCGTTGTTTGTTTTTAAGGAAATCAAAATCTATTGGGCTGATTTCTCGCAAGTTGAAGCTGAATTATTCCTGTTGAAAAAAGCAGTATCAAATGGTCCTTATCAATACTATCATTTGCTTTCGGGGGCTGATTTGCCGATAAAAAAACAATCTGATATTTTGGCCTTTTTTGATATGCATAATGGAAAAGAATTTGTTGAATATCAAATTGATGGTAAATTTGTTGATAAGCCATATTATGATCGAATAAAGTACTACCATGTATTTGCGAAACATTATCGCAGTGGGAATGCATTTAAAGATAACTTTTTTGTCGGATTGGAATACTTTTTTATTTTTTGGCAATGGATTTTCAGAGTGAATAGAATACCCAAAAATATGGTTTGGGCAAGAGGTTCAAACTGGTTTGATATAACAGATGAGTTGGCAAAATATGTTTTAAGCAAAGAAGAATGGATTTCGACGCAATTTAGGATGACAAGATCTGCAGATGAATCATTCCTTCCATTATTGGTACACAACTCTGAATTCAAAAATCGATTATTTATTCAGACTTTTGATGGAGATATGCATGCAAATATGAGATTCATTGATTGGAATAGAGGTGATCCCTATGTGTTTCAAGATAATGATTTTGATGAGTTGATGGAGTCGGATCTGCTTTTTGCCCGAAAATTTGATGAAAAAAGATTCCCTAAAATAATTAATAGAATCATTGCTTCTATCAAGGAATCTGCCAATGTGGAGAAATAATAGTGAAAAAATATCAGGTAGTTGAGTTGGATATAGAAAACAAACATGCTGGTAGCAAAGCAGTAAACGATGTTGAGATAATTGCAGATTCAATGGGGTATAATGTAAAACTCTATATCCAAAATTATAAGTTTAAGAAAAAATGGTACAATTCAATTCTTAATCAATTCTCTAGAATGAAATCATGGTTTAGCTTATATCGTAGTATTGAGCCTTCATCTATTCTTCTATTGCAACATCCCTATAGAAGAATTCAATTTTTTCGAGATTTTATTATAGAGAGATTGAAAAAAAGAAAAAATGTTAAAATAATTTCTATAATTCATGATATAGATGAACTTCGTGATGAAGTACTGAATTTACACCACAAGAAGGAACGAGCTGCATCATTTAAAGATTCATCAATTCTGGTTGTTCATAATCAGAGCATGAAACAGTTTGTTATGTCTAAAGGAGTGCCAGAATCAAAAATAGTCGTTCTTGGTGTATTTGATTATTTGTATAATGGTGATTATAATCCACCAAAATTTACAAGAAAAATAAACATTGCTGGGAACTTTGAAAAATGGAAAAGTGGCTATGTATATGAATTATCAAGAATTGGCTCTGTTGGATTTAATCTTTTTGGTCCGAATTATAAGAAAAAAGAAAAACAGCAAAATGTTGATTATAAAGGCAGCTTTTCGCCAGATGAATTAGTTTCCAAATTGAATGAAGGATTTGGTTTGGTATGGGATGGACCTGAACTAAATACCTGTACAGGTGGAACAGGTATTTATTTGAAATACAACAATCCTCACAAATTGTCATTATATCTTGCAAGTGGAATTCCAGTTATTATCTGGAAAGAGGCTGCATTAGCTCCGTTTATACAAGAAAATGGATTAGGTTTTGCAATAGATTCTCTTTATGATCTACCAGGATTGTTGAATTCTATTTCAAGAGAAAAATATGATGAAATGGTTAAAAAAATGGAAAAAGAGTCTTATCTCATAAGAAAGGGTGAGTATATGAGGAATGCATTTATTTCAGCTGAAAACAAATTGGCAAATCCCTAGTTTTGTGGTGTCAAGAATTTATCTTTATTCTCCAAATAATATTTTTTCATTTCTGCATTTTGATTTCCAAAAGACAAATGGCCAACTACTACATTATCAGCTACGGCAATAATTCTTGATTCTTTCATGCAATAAACGCAAAAACGTACTTCATCGGAACCCAAAGAATTTGAATTTCGTCTTCCTACAGGAAACATTCCCATCCTCATGAATTCTTCTCGTGTAAAGAGTATTGCACCAATGCTAAAACGGATAGGACAGATTGTATAAGAGAAATTTTCTTTTCCAAAATCTTCATTTAGTTCATCTATAGGTGGTATAATATGATTTTCTCCCCAAAAAAACTTTGCGACATCACAATTATTTTCAATCATTTTATTTGGATCTGCTGCAAATGTTGGTTTTTCAAACTTGTTAGTATAGTATTCAACAAGATTCAGTTTTTGCAGTAAGCGCAAATGGCCGTAACCATTTATAGGAATCAGGGGAGCGAGGAATCCAATTTGATAGTTGCCTGTTTTTTTTATTCTCAAAAAAGCATCATACATTTTTTTGAAATAATCTTTTGTTATGAAAATATCCTCATCAAGTTTGAATATATAATTGGCTGATTTATGGAGTTCTATTGCTAAGTTCTGCACCAAGCAAACATTATTCTCTTTTGTACTCAAATAAGACCAGTTATTCTTTTCACATATGGAAGAGATTTCTTTTGAATACAGTCCAGATGTTATTATGCAAACGTCTATATCATCATTTACATATTTTGTTAATCGATCAAAAACAGACTCATAAAGGAAGCTTTTATATCCAGCAAGTACAATACAGAGCTTATCTTTTGAATTGGATCTATTCATAAACTTATAATGGCATCTTATTTTATGATGATATTGTAATTTCTCAATTATCTTTGAGATGCTAGCTAAAAAATGATTTTTCAATTAAGTTGCCTCCGAAACTTTTTGTACATCCTACTAGAACATCACAGTTAATATAGTAGAGTTTTTTTGATTCATTTTAATATCCCCTTAATTTCATTTTTATCTTCATAATCACCATAAAGAGTTATTGCTAGAAATATCATAAAAGGGTTAAAACCAAAATCATATAGTCTGTCTTCAGATATGCAGGCAAGTGACATTATAAATAGTAGTACTGGTAGTTTCCATAAGTTTTTCTTTGCATAGGATAATGATACTTTTGTATATCCAAGAATTAAAAGAAATAATGCTATTAGTCCGAATCTAAAAGCTATATAAGGATAAAAAGAATCGATGAAAAAATATGGCTTTCCGGTAGAATAAAATTCGGTATCTGGCACTCCTGCATGAATAAACCTACTGCCAAATAATCCCATCTTTATAGTTTTAAATGCTGTATTTTCAAGTTCTATACGATAAGAAAGCAACTTATTTAAACGCATTAATGTTGCATTACTGGGATTATAATTTATAGCAACAATAAATACTATTAAGCAAATTATCGGAAAAGAAAGGCTTAAACAAGTAAGTATCTTTCTATTTGACAGCCATTTTATTCTAGCGAAAACTGTGAAAAGAATGGTTGTTAGAATAATAATTATAAATGCTGTTCTGGCTCGCGACAAAAGAAGGACGCTTATGCTGATAAAAAGACCTGAAATACAATACATTGGGGAATATTTTTCTTTAAGAATAGAATATGCAAGGAAAATACAATATGTAAATGCGCCAAAAACTGTTGGATACATGAAGCCCATTGATCTTCTAGTAATATTCCCTACTTTATATTGAGGATCATTTGTTAATCCAAAAAAATAGAGGATTATCATTAAAGTATAGAAAAATAGAAACGTAATGAGCCAACTTTTTATAAACTTTTTGTAGTTTACACTGTCTGATGCAAGTAGAAAAAGAAAATACACAATTGGTTCTGTATATAACCCTGATATAAAATAATTAAGAACCGTGTAAACAAAAAAGATTGAAAAAAATATTTTTTTCTTTTTTGTATGTGTATCAACGAATAATACCTTGAAAATCAAACAACAATAAAATATTGTATATGGCATGCCTTCTTTTATCCAAAAAGGGACATCAAGCATTCTTGGAATAGCAGAGAGGGTATACCATCGATAGAAACAAAAGGATATAACTCCAATAATAAAAAGAGCGTTTCCTAAATCCGTATTATTTCTTAAATTTTTAACACTTATTTTTTCTTGAGTAAGTTCCATAAATAATTTAATCCTATCAAAATCGGAGGCAGTATTATCAAGGTTGCAATCATAGCTGCAGTAAGAGTAATGCACATAAGAATGCCGAAATATTTTATTGGTTTGAATGATGCAAACAGAAGCATCAAGAGACCTGCATCAACACTCAGTGTTGTTAAAATAATCGGCCGTCCAGTTTCGATTATGTTATCATTAATCAACCTCTTATATGGTAATGTTGGATTTAATTTCTTACGTAATTTCAACCTCAGAAGGAAATGTATAGCATCATCAACTCCACATCCAACAGCTATTGAACTAAATCCGATTGTAACTATATCAAAATTGAGACCAAGACACCACATCAATATGTAATTGATCATTATCCCAACAAGCACAGGAACAAGAGTTGTTATTCCATAATACAATGAAAGACAGGCAATTCCTGAAATTATAACAATTAGTGCAAATGATATCATTGTTGCTGTGTTCATGTCATGGATGACAATATCACTTCCTCTAAGATTTCGTGATGCTAGACTAGAAACTTGGCTTGTTGTTCCTTCTGGCAACATGTATAGATAATAATCCAATGTTTGGTTTAGCCGTCTTGCCGATGCTGTCGTTTGTAGGTCTTGTTCTATAGAATCATAGTTTCTCATGGATAAAGTAATAGAATTTCCATCTTCAGATATCAGTGTATCCAATACATCTGTTCCGATGTTATTCGAAATTTGCATTAATGTTCTTGATAGTAATAGAATTAAACCATTGTTATCAGGAATACCTTTTTCTCCATTATAGACTTCATTCAAAAAACTAACATATTGGCTGAAAGAGAGTATTTGAACAATGTCTGGGCATGCCGCTTGTATTGCCGCCTCATATGCATACACAAGTTTTAGATTTTCAGATTTCAAAAAGAAATTTTCAGAACCTTCTGGTGCATAAATTGTTAAATAATAGGGATCTGTTCCTCCGAGGGTTTTTGCGAAATATTTTGAATCAACTGCGATTGGATCATCATCAGGAAAATATGACATATAGTTGGAATCGAAGCCTATTTCATCTTTTATGCAAATAAACCAAATAAGAATAATAAAGAATATGATTATAAATATGTACCACTTCTTTGTAACAAGATTTGCGCTCTTATGTACAAGACTTGTTAAAAATCCACTTTCAACAGTTTTTATTTGTTTTAGTTTAGGTGCTTTGCACTTTGACAGAATAGCAGGAAGAAGTGTAAATGAAAGAAACCAGCAATAGGCAATACCAAAGGATATTGTAATACCAAATTCCTTAAAGAGTGATGTTGAACATGTCAGAAGCGCCAAAAATCCAGCTACTGTTGTTAGCATTGCAAAGAATATAGTCTTGGAGATTTTTGAAAAATGTTTATCAATTGACTGTTGATCATTCTGAGCCCAAGCCTCAAAGTATTCGCTTATCATGTGTATTGAATATGAAGATCCTAGAGTTAATACTAAACATGGAGTTAAAATTGTTACAATGGTCAAATCGATATTTAACAGAGCCATTGTTCCAAGTGTCCAGATTAAACCCGTTATGGAGATTAAAGATGGAACCAAAACAGCTCGTCCAGATCTGAATGATAAATAGAATATAGCAAGTATCACTATGAAACATAAGAGGACTAGGAGTATAAGATCTCTATTCAAGTAGCTTGTGACAGCTTCGGTTATGAGACCACCACCATTTAAAGCGACTCTACCATATTGTCTAAGAGGATTGACGATTGTGTCGAGCTCACTAATGCTTTGTTTGTTTAAACCTCTTGCTTGATAGTAAATCATTATTGTTGAACCATCATCGGAATATAGATAGTTTTTTGCTATCGAATCGTTCATCAATCTTGTTTTGAATATTTCTGCAGATTCTTCTGTCCATGTTTCTCCTTCTTTTACAGGAGAGATTGGTACAATAGATAGCCTAGAACCTTTTTTTTCAACAGTTACGTAATCAAATGGAGATAAACATGGACCAATTTCTGGTCGTTTTTCTAGGTTTGACATTACTTTTTCTATAGTATTGAGAACCTCAGGATCAAACATCCTCTCAGAAGTAAATATAATTACATATCCATCGCTAAACCATCCCTCAGGGTTGTTTGTAGTTTCTATTATCGGATTTATTTCAATGTATTCTGTTGTGTTTTCAAACTCTTCTTCCGAGAATGTGTTTTGTCTGGTTGGAATCTCTATGACCTCGCCTCGATTTGGCAAAAGCCATATATCATCTAAACCTTTTAATTTCAAAGCATAATTGGGTTTTTCTTCTGGCGTTTTGTATATAGGTGCATCAGGCGCATCAGATGCGAAACCGAAAATATCTGTGTCAAGTTTTAGATTTTTCATTGAATAAGCAAAGAAAATCGTTACTATAGATAAAATAACTATTACAGAAGTTGCATGCTTCATAATAAAAGCCATGAACTTTTCGATAATTGCTTTTTCTCTCTTCATGAGTTTAATTCTACTTTGGTTTTTCGTTAAAACTCAAGGCATGATATTCTAAGTTGAAAATTGAGTTGAGGCGTGTTAAGAATATTTTGAAGGTTATATATGGAACGAAAATTAGATTTGACTGAGGTTAAGTCAATCATGTTGGATATTTTGATTGATTTGCAACGGGTTTGTGATGAGAATGATATCAAATTATTCTTAGCTTATGGGACACTTCTGGGTGCTGTGCGACATAAAGGATTTATACCATGGGATGACGATGTGGATGTGCTCTTATTGCGGGATGATTATGAGAAATTGATTAGAATATATAATGACAAAAAGGGTAAAAGTTACTATAAATTGTGTTGTCTTGAAAATGATTGCGCATGGATCCCGTTTTCTAAAATAGTTGATTTAAGAACAAGAACGAATTATTCAATACCACCTAGACCTGAAGCTGGAGGTGTTTGGGTTGACATTTTCCCGCTGGATGGTTTCCATTCATCAAGATTAATAAAGACATATCAGTATGTCATAGCAAAGATGTTTACTTCTCAAATAGCTATGGCTAATTCTGATTGGAGAGGAAAGCAAAAAGGGTTCGATAAAATAAATAAAATTGCCGTCAATTGTTTCAGAACTATAGGTATTGCTCGTATATCAAAATGGGCAATAAAACATGCCAAGCGATTTAGCATTGATGTGTGTGATATGGTAAACTGCTTAGCTTGGGCTGCTCCTATAAAAGAAGAAACCCCAAAGAATGATTTTCAAAGATTGGAGCCAGTATACTTTGAAGGGCATGAGTTTCATGCTATGCGAAATTATGATGAATGGCTTAGACGTTGCTATGGCGATGATTATATGGAGCTTCCTCCGGATGAAAAGAGAGTAAACCATCATTTTGATGCATTTATAGATACCGAGTGGAAAAACTAATCATTCTCTTTAATTTGCATTAGTTTTGCATAGTTTGTTGGTAGTCCATTTCGCATTGTTTTATATTTTATATAACGATTTAGCTTAGAGAATATGTTCTCATTTAATAATTGATTTAACTCTTTTTTATCAAATGGGTTATTAAGGATTCTGACTAAACCATAAAGTGTTTCGCTAGTATATGGAAGTTCATCAATCATATGGCGTATATCGTCAAAATTCCAGTATGCAAGCATTAGAGAGTAATCTAACAGATAATAATCGATTATTACATCATGCTCTTTCCAATATGTATTGAGAAAATCTTTTTCATATTCTAATAGTTTTGAATGTGGAATTCCCCCCATTATAAAGCAATGCATACGGTCATTTTGGACAAAAGGTGTTTTACGAAGAGTTGTATGAGGTGTCCAAAAACTTCGTTTAAAAAGCTCCTTCGGAATAGGTTGAGAACACCATATTGTTGCATCAAGCCATAAGCCTCCATGCGAAGAAAGGAGGTTTATTCGCATTATGTCAGATAGCTGTGCAAAAGAGATAATACCTGAATTGTGTTTTTCTATTATATAGGCTGGTAATGTAACATAATTCTCATAGTTTTCCTTTGTTATTACAATTACTTCTGCTCCATCTGAATTCTCTCTTATTGATTCTATGCATTTTTTTATCAAAAAAGGAGCTTCGTCTTCGCCTTGCCACCACATGATCCAGATTTTTCGATTTTGGGGTACATGTTCCAGAGATGGAGTATTTGGAATATTCTTCCATTTTTCAATAAGTATTGGGTATTTAGATTTTAAATAATCAAATATAAAATCATGTTTTGATTGAACTGTTTTATATATGAAATCATTTTGAAATGGTCTATGGAAGTACAATAATGTTACTAAAGTTTTCCAGCTTAGTTTCCATGAAATACGATGACCTACTTTGAACCATGTTTTTACAAATTCGCTATATCTCATAACAATAAGGAATTCTAATTGAAAGAAATAAATAGTCAAGAATTCTTTCTTTTTCTGTTTTTTTCTTTTTCTTCTAGGTGTTTTGCAAGCTTCACTTTTTCAGCCTTATTCAAGAAGGCAACTTTCAAAGTCCGCACAATCATTTTGCTACTTTCGGATTTGTAGAAAATCAAAAAGAAAGAAATAAACGTTATACCAAGAGAAATTGTGAAATTGATTATTATTTGTATGAATCCACCTAACGGAATAGAAAAAGAGCCAATTTGTAGTATGCCAGAAGTTTTGTCCATTATAGAACATGCATTTGTAGCTATAAGGCAAATAGCTGTAATGGCAATTACGAGAATAAAGCGTAAGCTTGAAGATATATAGTACCAATAAGCAGAATGTTTGAATCCTTTATGAAAAACAATTAATGGCTCCATCATATAGTTTACAAATACCTGGCTTATAATTGTTCCAATAAGAATTCCATTTATCCCCCAATAGAATCCAAGAATCAGGGATGCTACTAGGTTTGTTATTCCTTCAAGTATCGGCCTGTGTCGATCTTCCCAATATAAGCCCAATGACGACTTGTAAGATAGTAACAACTCTCTTTGGCTGGCTAGATAAAAACTGCAAAAATAGAGTATAACCGTTGACATGTCTAAAACTCTGTTTTTGCCAAAAAAAGTTGATACTATAGGATTTGCAACACAGATAAGCATTATGGTAAGGAATCCGTAAACAAAAAAGGAACCTAAATCTAAAGAATAAAAACTTTTAACCATTGTTTTTTTTGTTTCTGTAACACCGGCATTACCTATGCTTGCTGTGATTGACTTGGGTATCAAAAGAGCGAGAGTAATCAATCCCGAATAAAGCATTTGGTAATTTGAAAATTTACCTAATATAGCTGTTCCTACCATAGAGGATATCAAGACGGAGTCCGTTGTAGACACCATTACTTGTCCCAGCCTATTATAAATCATTCCTTTTGTATTTAACTTAATCATTCTCATGGTGTCACTTGATATTTGGGGCTTTTCTTTTGTTTTCAAGAACTTGAATGATTTGTTAGCAAGAAAGCGCATTGTAAAATTTTTTAGCTGATAACCGCAAAATAGAGCTATTGAATAATAAAGAAAGTTCTGTGTTGTGATAGCAACTATGATTTCTGCAATATATAAAAGAGTCCAACTTACGTTGGTTATCAGTGTTAGTATGTAGTCTTCTTGGTTTGCAGAGAATAATACATTTTTGTAAGCGATTATGTAACTTGATGCATTTGCAACTAAGAATATAACAAAATAAACTCTAACATTTGTTATTGGTATACTTGTTTGTACTAAGTATTGTAGAAATGGCAATAAGCATATTCCGGTTATTATAATAAAGGTGCCAATTGCAATATATGCTTTTCGGAAAAATCTCATTATAGCAATAATTTGAGATTTATCATTATATTCAATAGGTTTGTATAATGCAAAAGCAATAGATGTACTTAATCCTAATTCTATATAACCAAGTGTATATATAATGTTGTAATTGAAGCTATATAGACCTAGATAATCCTCTATAAAGTATTGATTAAAAATAGTTCGTTCAACAAAGCTGAAAATTCCCATCAAAATAGAAGTGATTAGACCAACTGTAGTGTTCAGTTTAGATCTTTCAATGCGTTTTAATGAGCGTTTCGTAAGTTTTTCTTTCATATTGAATCTTGCTGGATAACAATCTTATCATAAAATATGTTTATAGTTTAACCACTATAATTGCATACTTTTGCCAAAAAGAAATAAACTTGCCAAGGAAAAGTGAAGAATCATCGTGAAAAAAAAGCTTTCATTAAGAGAAATACAGAATGCAGAATTTGATATGCTCTGCGATTTTCAGGAATTTTGTGATGAGTATGGATTTAATCCAATACTTGCTTATGGAACCTTGTTAGGGGCTATTAGGCATAAGGGATTCATACCATGGGATGATGATGTTGATGTTTATATGGAAAGGACAGAGTACGATAGATTTGTTCAAATTTATAATAAGGTGAAAAAAAATAAAAACTATAAACTCGTATCTTGCGTGGAAGGCTCTTCTATGTTCCTGTTTTCAAAAATTATTGATCTTCGGACTTCAATAAATCGTCCTTCTGCTTTTATTGTTGAACCTAATAAAATTTGGATTGATGTGTTTCCTTTAGATGTTGTCCCAGATAATAGAATTAGAAGAAAAGTTTATTTTCTAAAAGCAGCTATGTATTTATCCTGGTTTGGACTTGCCAACACGAATCCTAACACAAGCTCAAGAGCTGGTATCAAAGGTTCGATTAATAGACTTGGAGGTTTTATTTTCAAGAGGATTATTGGAACTGAACGGATATGTAGAATGTCAATAGAATCAGCAAAGAAATATCGTTCGTCATCTAACAAGGATTGTGTTTGCTTTACTTGGAATTTTGATGGTGATAGAGAGTCATTCCCTATAGTAGGACTAAAAAATCCATGTGATGTGGAATTTCAAGGCAAGAAATTCAAAGCAATGTCAGGTTGGGAGGATTATTTGTCAAGATTGTATGGATCTGATTATATGAAGCTACCAATAGAGTCGAAACGAATTTGCCACGAAATGGAGGCTTGGATAGAAGTTTGAGTAATAAAGACATTTAATTTTTCCACTATCTATATTAAGATAATGTGTTAACAATAAGTTAACATTATTCACATGGATCAGGAGAGATTACAATATGTTGAATTTTGCGGTAGGACCAGTGAAGTCAGACGATGATGTCAGGAAAACAGCTTCAGAGCAAATTCCTTACTTTAGAACAGAAGAGTTTTCCGAGATCATGCTTGAAAATGAGAGCTTGATTAAAGACTTTGCAAAAGCACCACAATATTCAAGAGTTTCATTTATTACTGGATCAGGTACAGCGTCAATGGAAGCCTCTGTAATTAATTTATTTGATAAGAATGATAGACTTGTGATAGTTAATGGAGGTAGTTTTGGAGAAAGATTTGCCAAAATATGCAATGTTCATGGGATTCCTTATTCTGAGATAAAACTTCAAATGGGGAAAAATATCCATGCAAAAGATCTGGAACCTTTTGAGAATAAAGGATATACAGGTTTTCTTGTAAATATCCATGAGACATCGACTGGAGTTTTATATGATTTGGATCTAATTGGTTCATTTTGCAAACGAAATAACATTTTTTTAGTAGTTGATGCAATCAGTTCTTTCCTTGCTGACTCAATAGATATGAGCAAATATAATATTGGTGTTCTTATGACCGGTTCTCAAAAAGCTTTGGCTTGCGATCCCGGCATCTCCATAATTGTTTTGTCTCCAGATGCTATTTCTCGACTTCAATCACATGAATGTTGTTGCATGTATTTGGATTTGAAAGAGGCTTTGAAAGATGGAGAGAGAGGGCAGACTCCTTTTACTCCTGCTGTGGGAATATTGAGGCAAATAAATACTCGTCTGAAGAAAATTGCAGAATTTGGAGGAGTCGAAGAGGAAATAACACGAATACATAATATAGCTACCAATTTTAGATCTGAAATCAAGAGTTTACCATTTGAAATAACCTCTGAATCGCTTTCAAATGCTGTAACACCGCTTCATCCAATAAATAACGTATCTGCCTATGATGTCTTCAAGATATTAAAAAAAGAATATGGAATCTGGGTTTGCCCGAACGGAGGTGAATTAGCAAATAAAATCTTCAGAGTGGGGCATATGGGGGCTTTGACCGTTGAGGATAATGCAACTTTGTTGAGTGCTTTCAAAGACATGATGATAAGAGGATTGCTTTAATGGTTAAAGTTATTACTTATGGGACCTATGATTTGTTACATTATGGGCATATTAGATTGCTGGAAAGAGCGAAAGCTCTCGGAGATTATTTGATTGTTGGAGTTACAAGCGATGATTTTGACAAATCGAGAGGGAAAATCAATGTTCAGCAATCTCTTATGGAACGAATTGAGGCTGTTAAAAAAACAGGACTAGCAGATGAAATCATAGTAGAAGAATATGAAGGACAAAAAATAGACGACATTAAGAGATTCGGAATTGATATTTTCACAGTTGGTTCTGATTGGAAAGGCAAATTCGATTATATCAAAGAATATTGCAAAGTAATCTATTTGGAACGAACGGAAGGAATATCTAGTACTGATTTAAGAGCTGAAAAAAACTTGATTTCACTTGGCTTGGTAGGAGAGTCAAATGTAATTGATAAATTTGCCGATGAATGTACTTATGTTAATGGTGTAAAAATCTCAGGAATATATTCCACAGACTTAGATAGACTATCTTCGAAATTAAAGTCCCAATGCTATATTACAAAAAGTTATGATGAGTTGCTTTCTTTGTCAGATGCCGTATATTTGGTTTCACATCCGAGAAAGCATTTTGAACAGTCGAAATTGGCTTTGGAGAAGAAAAAACATGTTCTTTGCGAGTCCCCTGTATCAATGAACTCAGAGGATTGTTGTTTTCTTTATGATTTAGCAAAAAAGAACGGTTGTATTATATCTGAGGCTATAAAGACAGCATATTCGACGGCTTATGAAAGATTGCTACTGTTAGTTAAAAGTGGAATTATAGGTGACATTGTTTCTGTAGATACAACTTGTACTAGTTTGCGTTACAAAGAATATGAAAAGAAGGAATTAGATTCTATTTGGAATGGATTGTGTGCCTGGGGACCAACAGCTATGTTGCCTATATTTCAATTGTTCGGGACCAATTATTCAGAGAAGAGGATGGTTTCTCGTGTTGTTACAGATGATAAAAAATTCGATTTGTTTTCTAAAATTGACTTCGTATATACTAATTCTGTTGGATCAATAAAAATTGGGGAAGGCGTAAAGTCCGAAGGAGATCTAGTCATTTCTGGAACGAAGGGATATGCATATGTTCCATCTCCTTGGTGGAAAACTGACTATTTTGAGATTAGGTTTGAAAACCAGGAAGAGAATAAAAGGTATTTCTATCAACTTGAAGGTGAAGGGATAAGATATGAAATCATTTCTTTCATTAATGCAATTAAAACAGGTAAAAACATTCAATTGGTTGGTGAGGAAATTTCTATGGCAATAACAAAAGTAATTGAAGATTTTGAAGATTCAATTGATGTCTTATATATTTAGTGATGGAAGGAAACGATGTCTTTGGTACTTGATTGGATTCATGTTTTTAAAATATCAAAGAAAATAGCCTTTTGGGATATTTTGTCAGGAATTTATTTGTATCCTAAATTCCAGAATAAAATGACTTACTCTTTCGTGAAGAAGAAAGATCAAGCTGTTACGAATTACATAAAAAAGAATTTTAATGACTTGATTAATGCATATAGACAGGTTTCCACTGATAGCCTAAAACCTGCTAAGAAAGTCGTTTGGACAGTGTGGTGGCAAGGAGAATGCGAAGCACCACCTATGATAAGAGGTTGTATTGCATCTATAAGAAAATGTTTTTTTGATTATGAAGTAATAGTTGTAACAAAAGATAATTATAAGGATTATATTGATATCCCAGCACTTATCATGGACAAAGTTGAAAAAAAACAGATAACTTTTATTCATCTTTCTGATTTTATAAGGGTATCTTTATTAGCCAGATATGGTGGTATATGGGCTGATGCCACGCTATATTGTTCTGATGTTCATCCAAATATTGAAGCTTACGAATTTTTCACGTTGAGGGATGAAATGCCCGCAATTAGATATTGGCCATGTAAAGGTAGATGGAATGTTTATTTCATGTGCTCTAATTCTGTCGGATATCCTTTATTTTCATTTATGAGGGATGTATTCATAGAGTATTGTAAAAAAGAAGATTACCTGGTTGAGTACTTTTTAATAGATTATATGATTTCTGTTGCCTATGATGAATTTCCTTATATAAGAAAACAAATCGATAAAGTTCCAATTACAACGCATTATCAAGATGAACTTGTTGGGTATTTAAATGACTGTTTTTCTATCAAAAAATATAGATATCTATTGAAAGTAAACTGGGCTTCGAAGCTTAATAGGCACCATGATTACATGCTCCAATCTGATGGAGAACAGACGTTTTATTCTTTCATGTTTAAGAAATACCTGCAATAATTATTGAGGATGGAGTGAATTGTATGTCGATTGTTGCAGAATGGTTGAAGGTATGCAGATGTTCTCCTAAGGCAGGAGTGGGGAATCTTTTATCATTAATCTATGGCCAGACCAGATTCAAAAACAGCTTTACTTACAAAGGTGTAATTTTTGAAGATAATGCTGTAAAAAATTATATTAGAAAAAAATATGGTTCAATAATCAATAAGTATGCGAATGTCTCTTTGGATGGGTTGCCTGTTGGGGAGGGGGGGGAAAAGTATTTATGGATGTTTTGGTGGCAAGGATTGGAGAATGCCATACCTTTAATAAAGGGAAGTATTGAAAGTGCGCAACGGGCATTTCCTGAGTTTACTCTGATTGTTATAACTGAAGACAATTATAAAAACTATATAGATTTGCCTGACTACATAATTGAAAAACATAAAAAGGGTTTTATTACAACAACGGAGCTTGCAGATATATCTCGTGTGACTCTTTTGTCTAAATATGGTGGTATATGGTCTGATATTTCAATGTATTTCTTACCTCCTGTCCAAGATTTCACCAACTTTCCAATTTTTTCAATAAAAAATACTGATAATCATGTCGAGTATTTACCCAGTAAGAATATGTGGACCTCATTCTTTCTTTATTCTCGCAATAAAAACCATCCTTTTTTTTGTTTTGCAAGAGATGTTTTTTTTGAGTATTGGAGAGACAAAAAGACTTTAATAGATTATTTCTTAATAGATTACATATGGTGGATTGCTTATGAGAGTTTTCCGAGTGTCCGAAAACAGATAGATAATATACCTGTTACTTGTGAGCATGTCTATGATCTGCAAAGAAAATTGAATGATGAGTTTGACTCGGAATTTATCAATGAAATAAAAAAAGATACTTGGGCTTTTAAATTGCGAAGACATGACGTTTATGACTTACAGAAGAATGGACATCCGACATTCTATAATGAGTTGTTTGGTGATTTTGTTAGTATCAAATAGACAGTGTGAATACTTTAGTTCAGCCCTGAATTTCATAGGATTTAGTAGGACTCTTGACATAAGTCCTTCTACTGATATCTAAGATCTTTAAGAATGTGTTATTTTCATCTGGGTATCCATAGTCGTGGTGGCTGATTGTCTTGACAAGTGTCTTAGGTCATTCTCTGACCTTTTCTAAATCTCAACTCAATGAAATTTTGCGAATATTCAAAGTTGTACTTTGAGATTTTTATGAAATTTCAAACTATCACTTTGATTTTTTGGATTTTATGTATAATATTTCACATATAGAGGAAATTATGTATATTGAAAGAGTTGCAAATATAGATAAAAGGCTTGAGAAGAAATCGATTTTCCTATTTGGCCCAAGGCAGACAGGGAAATCTTCCTATATAAAGAATCAGCTTTCTGAGCCAAAGCTTGCATGGACGCTCTTAGACAGTGAGCTTTATCGAGATCTTTCAATGCGTCCATCTATCCTCAGAAATACATTAAGAGCAAAAGGAATCAATGATGGTGTTGTTGTTATTGATGAGATTCAACGCCTTCCAGAACTTCTTAATGAAGTCCATATGCTTATTGAAGAGACAGGTATTCACTTTCTTCTGACTGGATCAAGTGCAAGAAAACTGAAAAAGAAAGGCGTTAATCTTCTTGGGGGAAGAGCGGGGCTATTCAATTTTCATCCTCTTGTTTGGCCAGAGATCAAAAACTTCGATATCTCTCTTGAAAGAATATTCAAGTCAGGACTTCTTCCAGCACCATTTTCCGATGATGATTATGAGACATTTCTTTCCGATTATGTAGGATTATATGTGAAGGAGGAGATCGAAGCGGAGAGACAAGTGAGGAATCTACCTCCATTCTGGGAATTTTTGAGAACTGTGGCAACGACAAGTGGGGATATTGCGAATTATGAAAATGTGGCACGTGATATATCAATTAGCGGTGTCAGTGTTCGCGAGTGGTACAATATACTTGTTGATACTTTAATTGGATTTGAAGTACCTCCTTATAGAAAGACCAAGATAAGAAAACCAAATGCTGCCAGCAAATTTTATATGTTTGACGTTGGTGTTTGCAGAAAACTCCAGAAACTGACTTTGGTAGAGGAGGAAACTGCTGAGTTTGGCAAGTATTTTGAGAACTATATTGCAATGGAGATTCGAAGCTGGCTTGACTATAATTCAAGTGGCAATACTGGACTGACATATTGGCATGCGCAAAGTGGACAGGAAGTCGATTTTATCATAAACGAGAGGGTTGCTGTTGAAGTCAAAGCTACAAAACGTGTTTCAATAAAGGATTTAAAAGGGCTGAAGGCTCTTATGGAAGAAGGGCTTATGGAGAAATACATCTTGGTCTGTCGCGAGAATTATCCACAGCTTCTTGATAATGGCATATTGGTCTTGCCATACGAGGATTTCTTGTCGAGACTATGGAATGGAGAGCTTGATATGTAAACTATCCACTGTTTAATATAGATTGAAAAGTGAGGATCCAAATGAGAATAGAGAATTATAAGATAGGCGATTGTGCTAAGTTGATAGGATATCTTCATGATGATTTGACACCTTATTGTGATACATATTCATCCCATCCTGCTGTGATTGTTTGTCCAGGTGGCGCCTATGAGCATCTTTCTCCGAGAGAGCAAGATCCAGTTGCGCTTTCTTTGCTTGCATCTGGCTTCAATGTATTTATTCTTCATTACACAATCGGGCGTGAGAATATAAGGCATTCAGAGCCTGAGAAAGAGATTGCTGATTCTATCGCTTTTTTGAAAGACAACGCTGATAAATTGAATATCGATAGCGATAAGATTGCTGTTATGGGTTTCAGTGCCGGTGGCCACTTGGCTGCGTCCATTGCTTGCCATTGGAAGAAATATGGAGATAACTCACGCCCTGATTGTGCTGTTCTTTGCTATCCTGTGATTACGATGGGAAAATATTGCAACAAACCATCCATGCTCAATCTTACAGATGAAAATAAAGAGAGAGTAGAGTACTTTTCATTGGAAGGCCAAGTATCAAAAGATACTGTCCCGTGCTTTATATGGCATACAGCAGAGGATGAGGCTGTTCCTGTCGAGAATTCATTGATGTTTGTCCAAGCTTTGACTGAGAATAATATTTCGTATGAGTACCATGTATACCAAAAGGGAAGACATGGGCTTTCAGCGGGGCATAGAGAGACTGGATGGGAAGAGAAAGGGGTGCAAAGCTGGCTTTCTTTATGCATCGATTGGCTATATCGTAGATGGGATTTTATCCTTTAGTCTCTTTGACTCATTTATCTTCTGGATTGCTTTCTTCTTTGTCTTTGCGCTGACTTTATCAAATAAAGCGAGAGTTTCATTGTCATCGAAATAGAAGTATGATAGTGCCCATGCGACAGCCATCATTATGTAGTATTCATCAGAATCTGATGAGATTATCAGATCAAGGATTTCTTCTTTATTGTACTTCTTTCGATTGCTCATAAGCCATACAATTGCCAGTCGTCTTGTAAATATATCTTTATTTTGCAATAGTGTCTTGAAGTAGATATACATATCTTCTTTGTTTGATTTCGTTGGCTTGAATGCGCTTTGGATTATATCTGTTTGGTCCCAGCTTGAGAGATATGGTAGCAGTTTGTCCAGTTTCTTTGCTTTTTCGTTGAAACTGATCTTTTCGTTTGCTATCGCAAGTCCTTTCAAAATCACATCCTCATGGTATTTGATCTCAATATCATCGGCTTTTATTGTTTTTGCAAGCTTTCTTAAATCAGGGATCCTTATGCCAATTCGGTCTAATTTGTCTGTTGGAGAAAGGCTTTTTGCAAATTTCTTGTAATTGGCATCTTTGTATTTATCGTATAATTGCTCTGTATCCACTTTCTCCTCCTGCAATAATTTAGCATTTTATATATGTTTATAAAACTTTACAATATTGCTTTATTTTGTTTAACATTATAAACATGGCAAAGAAAGAGATCTTATTGCTTCCTAATGAGTTGCGACTTTTGAAAAGAATGGGAGGACAAATTTCTCTCGCAAGGATGCGAAGGCATATGTCTATTTCTGAGATGGCAGAAAGAACAGGGCTTTCGCGTGTAACGATTTATAATGTCGAGAATGGGCTCCCTTCTGTCAATATTGGGAGTTATATGAAAGTGCTTCATATTTTACATTTGGATGATGATATCTTGAAAATTGCTGGTACTGATGAATATGGAAGGCAAATCCAGGACTTCGAATTGTTGCCAAAGAGGCGAAAAAATGAAAAGTAGAAAAGTTCTTTGTTATGGTGATTTTCATTTTTTATCAGAGCCAATATTGATTGGGACATTGAATGAGGATTTTGTTGGAGGAAAATCAATTTATTCTTTCGAGTTCTCACCGTCTTTTTTAATGAAAGGATTTTCTTTTACTATTTCACCTCAATTGGAGATGATATCAGGGCGACAATTCCCTTCAAATGGAAAACTGTTTGGATTTCTTGGTGATTCTTCCCCTGATAGGTGGGGACGTGCTTTAATCCGAAAGAGATTCCTTCTTGAAAAGAAGGATATGAAAACTATTTCCGAGCTCGATTATTTGCTTGGTTGCGCAGATGAAACCAGAATGGGTGCTTTGAGGTTTTCTTTTTCCGAAAAAGGACTATTCGAATCATTTGACAACTTGCCTGTTCCTCCAATTGCTGGCCTTAGGGAGCTTGAAGCTATGTCAATGGATTATGAGAGGAATGACATAAATTCCAAGTGGCTGGAGAATTTAGCAATACAAGGATCTTCTCTTGGAGGTGCACGTCCAAAGGCAACTGTCAAAGATGTTGACAATAGATACTTTGTAGCAAAATTCCCATCTATGCATGATCGGTATGATATTGGCGGATTCGAGTATGTTGTTTCGCTTTTGGCTCGAAGGGCTGGCATTAAGGTTCCTGACAAGGTTAATGTTGATAAGTTTTTTTCCATAGATAAGCATACTTTTCTTTCTTCTAGATTTGATCGCAGCAGTGATGGAAAAAGGATCCATACAGCATCAGCTATGACGCTAGCTGGGAAAGAAGATGGGGATGAGGCTTCAGTGCTCGACTTGGTTGATATCATAGAACAATACTCTTCGGATGTAGAGGCTGATTTATGTGAAATGTTTAAGCGTGTTGTATTCTCATTTGCTGTGAATAATACAGACAATCATCTGAGAAATCATTCCTTTGTGCTTTTAAAGGATGGGTGGAGACTAGCTCCCATGTATGATGTTAATATCAACCCAGATGGACATATCTTTGCACTTTCTCTTGATGGCTATGATTATGATTGGACCAGAGAGGGTATTATAAACATTGCTGGTTACTTTAGATTGTCTAAAGATGATGCTAAGTCAATTATGGATATGGTTTCAAATGCTGTGCCTTTTTTCCAATATGAGTCAAAACGCTTAGGACTACCATCATCAGAGATAGGAATGTATGAGAAAATGATAAGAACTATCTGAGCGATCAATATCCACATTCTTCTCCGACGAGCACCACAACTATTCGTCCTTTTTCTCTTTGTTTTGACATTATGAGAAAATTTGAGCAAATTCTTTCATCGCTGTTGCATCCTTGTGTTGATAAGTGTTCAGCGCAGCATCCCGCCTCTATGCATTCTCCAGCTTTGGCGCATGGTGTCTCTTTGCATAGTCTGATTGCATTTGCTGGTGCAGCTATTTGCTTGACTCTCTTCACCGCATCATCTATGCATCGTACAACTTTATTCATCCCAACAACTAGGATTACATTTTTGGGCCCATATAATATTGCAGAGATTCTGTTAGACCGCCCATCGACTTGATAGATCTCTCCATGTTCGGTAACAGCATTTGCTGATGCAAGATAATAGTCAGCAAAGTATGCTTTTCTTGGGTCCTTCTCATAGCAAGTCTCATTTTTCAAGAAGTCGGTTATGTGACAATCCTCTAAAGTAATAGAACCTCCACTTGCTGTAGTAGAATCTTTGTCAACAATCGTCTTTATCAAGGTGAGTGCTTCTTTCTTGGTATCTACATATGTTGCCTTGAAGTTATTTTTCTCCAAGTTAGTGATTGTTCTTTTTGCTTTTGCTTTCATTGCTTTTTTCAAATTTGCATCCATATCATCTATTCTAAAGCAATTAAATCGTAGTTTTCCATCAAATCTATTGACATAATCTTCTAAAGACTTTAAATTACAACAGATATTCGACGTAGGGTAGAGCAGTTGGCAGCTCGTCGGGCTCATAACCCGGAGGTCGCAGGTTCGAGTCCTGCCCCTGCTATTTATTGAGCTCCTGTAAAGTCGCAGGAGTTTTTTGTTGTGTCTTCATTGTCTCATTTGTAAAGATCATCTAGAGTCAATTGTACATAATTTGAATTCTTTTTTTCAAATCCAGATGATGCAATGATTCCCCATTTTGTTATATTCAGCGTCAATGACTTTATTTGCATAATCTCTTTCTCTGCTTTTTTTTCTTCGAACGGATGGTTGTAGAATTTCGCATCATATATTTCATATCCATCGTTTGTTTTTAATGCGACGTCGAATTCTCCATTCAGCTTTTGCTCCTTGTCATCATACCAGTATGTGCCAATGTTTATGATGTCTGGGCGTTTTCCTGTCTTTATTTGATGCATGAAGAATTCTCTGCATACAGTTTCAAATCGTTTTGATATGAACTCTCCAATGCTATGCTCTATGAAATTCCTATAGAAAATAGATGGATTGCTCATCTGAAGCGATGGGTTCTTGTATATGTATGCAAAATAGAATCGTAATAATGGGTCTGATATCTCATAGAAGCATTTAACTTTGCCTTGCTTGTTTATCGGCTGTATTTTTTCTACAATCTCTAGGTCCATGAGTTTTTTCAACTCTATTGCAAGTACTCCCTTTGCTTCTCGAGCTATAACATCCTCAATCTCTTGATATTTTCGCTTTCCATTTCCGATGAGACTCAAAATTGCTATGCCATGAGGAATTCTGCCAGCTTCTTGATTAATCACCGCTTCTATGTATGCTCTTATGCTTCCAGATATCATTATTATTGTTTCTTCGATATTTTGCCTCAGTGTCTTTTTTTCATCAAGAAGAGAGAGAACATATGGTGAACCTCCAAAGATTGAATAGAAAGATATTTGATCATAGTGCGTCAGGGAAGGGAAGAACTTCGAAGCGTTTATATAATCGAATGGTTCTAGTTTGATTATGGTTGTGAACCTTCCAAAGAGAGGGTTGTCCTGGTTAAGTAATTCTTCCATTATCTTTAAACGAGATCCCATCAAGACTATCTTTATGTTATTTGGAAGATTGTCTATGGCACTTCGCATATAGGAGTCTATAAGTCCTTTTGGGGCAGATTGTTTAAAGTCTGAGTATTCATCAAGAATTACTACAATTTTTTTGTTCAATGCCGATATGAAGCTGAAGAGGCCTGCGATGTTATTAAATGCAGGAAGAGATGGTATATTGAGTGCAATTGCCACAGTGTGTGATAGCTCTGAAATATTTTGTTCCAAAGTAACCTGATGGAATTCATGGTATATGATGACAATATCGTCAGGAAGGTTTTTCAATGCTTTATTTACAAGTGCAGTTTTCCCAATTCTTCTTCTTCCATATAGAAGTATTACAGATTTTCTCTCTCCTTCAAATTGCTGTCTTAGAATACGTATCTCATCTTCTCTTCCGATAAACATCGTATGCTCCCAAATTTACTAGAAAATAATCTAGTAGTTTAATATCTATTAGAACTATAACTAGTTTGTTTTTATAAAGCAAGCATTATAGTGGGAGAATAAAAGTGATTTTTTGATAGTGTTCATCACATATCTGATATGATGTGACCTCTTTTCATTTGCACTTCCCTTATCAATGGTGCCCTTACTATAACAGTACTTTTCCTTTATATATGTCAGGCAATGTTGCATGTCATCATTCCCCATATGAAGCATGAGAGTTCCCTTGGGGTACATTTGTATTCTTCCAATTTCCTTCCATATTCTTTGTTTTGCCTTAATGCGCTTTGTTCCCTTATCGGCATATGCAATCACCTCCGGCTCTGGCCGACCTGTCTTCTTGATTCCTGCCCCAGCGTGGCAAAGCAGTTGAAATCTCCTTTGCAAACCAAAACCTGTAGGCCCTGCTTCGTACCCGATAATGAATTCTTTTTCCTCGAGGGCGAAGTCCT